>ENA-OSET01000010-OSET01000010.1-sediment-metagenome-genome-assembly--contig:-NODE-10-length-230295-cov-12.186627_pt1 | contig 230295 bp, 209 predicted proteins | sample MGYA00237882_ERZ534229 | MGnify/ENA primary metagenome ERZ534229 (study PRJEB26408, sample SAMN06266212) | sediment metagenome | isolation source: Hudson Canyon methane seep mesocosm | place... | reverse complement strand
CTTAATCGCCAAATTCAACCTCACCTAACGTAGTAATTGCCCATCGTGACCGACCTCAGCCATATCCGAAATTTTTCTATCATTGCTCATATTGACCATGGTAAATCCACTGTTGCAGACCGCTTTATTCAAGTGTGTGGCGGCTTGGCCGCTCGCGAAATGGCGGCTCAGGTGCTTGATTCTATGGATATTGAGCGCGAGCGCGGCATCACTATTAAAGCGCAAAGCGTCACGCTTGATTACAAGGCCAATGACGGTAAGGTTTATCAGCTGAATTTTATTGATACCCCTGGCCACGTCGATTTCTCTTACGAGGTATCCCGGTCACTTTCGGCCTGTGAGGGTGCCCTGTTAGTTGTCGATGCAGCTCAGGGTGTTGAAGCGCAGTCTGTGGCCAACTGCTATACGGCAATTGAACAGGGCTTGGAGGTGATTCCGGTCCTGAATAAAATGGATTTACCTCAAGCAGAGCCCGATCGAGTTGCCCAAGAAATAGAAGATGTTATCGGCATTGATGCTCTCGAAGCTGTGCAGTGTTCGGCAAAGTCGGGCCTGGGCATTGAGGATGTCTTGGAGGAGTTGGTTAGATTGGTGCCACCGCCTGTTGGCGATGTTGACGCACCCTTGCAAGCGCTAATCATTGATTCCTGGTTTGACAACTATTTAGGTGTGGTGTCTCTGGTTCGTGTTAAACAGGGCACTTTACGAGCTCGCGATAAAATTGTAACAAAGTCTATTGGCCGTTCTCAGGTGGTGGATGCCGTAGGAATCTTTACTCCCAAGCGCTTGGTGACTTCAGAGTTAAAAGCGGGTGAAGTGGGTTTTGTTGTTGCCGGAATCAAAGACATTCAAGGTGCACCTGTAGGCGATACAATCGTGCACGCTCAGCGCGCCGATGAAGTAGACGCGCTGGAAGGTTTTAAGAAGGTAAAGCCTCAGGTTTATGCCGGGCTGTTCCCCGTGAGCTCCGATGATTATGAGTCTTTCCGTGATGCCTTGGCTAAGTTAACGCTCAACGACGCTTCGTTGTTCTATGAACCCGAAAGTTCTGACGCTCTGGGTTTTGGCTTCCGCTGCGGCTTTCTGGGCATGTTGCACATGGAGATCATTCAGGAACGCCTGGAGCGTGAATATGATCTCGATCTCATAACCACAGCGCCAACGGTTGTTTTCGAAATTTTGCTGGCCAACGGCGATGTGATTCACGTTGATAACCCTTCTAAACTGCCGGACGCTGGGTCTATTCAGGAAATGCGCGAGCCAATTGTTGAGGCGCACATTCTCGTGCCGCCCGACCACTTAGGCTCGGTAATTAAGCTGTGTATAGAGAAGCGGGGTGTGCAGAAAGACTTACAGTTTATGGGCGCACAGGTAGCTATTACCTATGATCTGCCAATGAACGAAGTTGTACTGGATTTTTTTGATCGCTTGAAATCTGCCAGCCGCGGTTTTGCATCTCTTGATTACAGTTTCGATCGTTTTGAAGCCGCTAATTTGGTGCGTCTAGATGTGCTCATAAACAGTGAGCGTGTCGACGCACTGGCGCTGATTGTCCATCGCGATAGCGCGCACTTTAAGGGGCGGGCTCTGGCAGATAAAATGAAGGAATTGATTCCGCGGCAGATGTTCGATGTCGCTATTCAGGCGGCCATTGGCGGTCAAGTTGTGGCGCGCACAACGGTTAAAGCCTTGCGTAAGAATGTAACGGCCAAGTGTTATGGTGGCGATATTAGTCGTAAGAAGAAATTATTGGAAAAACAAAAAGCCGGTAAGAAAAGGATGAAGCAGGTGGGCAATGTAGAAATCCCTCAGGAAGCTTTCTTGGCCGTTTTGAAACTAGACAGTTAATGTAATTCTCACAATTTGCGAACATTTGTCGAAACAAATAAAGGTTAGTAATGGATATTAATTTCCCTTTGATTCTGGTTGTGCTTGTTGGCCTCAGTGGCTTTATTTGGGCTTTGGATGCCCTAATATTTAGCAGCAAACGACGCGCGGCGGTGGCGGCGGTAGACGCTCAGTTTGAGCAGTTGGACATTGCTGAGGCGCAAGAGGACAGTGCTTATGCTCTTGCGCGGGATGCGGCAAGTCAAGAGTCGATTCCAGTCGAGTATTCAAAGTCATTTTTCCCCGTGTTGGCAATTGTTTTGGTGCTGCGCTCGTTCTTAGTAGAACCCTTTCAGATTCCCTCTGGCTCTATGATTCCCACCTTGCAAATCGGTGATTTCATCTTGGTGAATAAGTTCACCTATGGTGTGCGTCTGCCTGTTGCGAGAACCAAAGTTATAGAGGTAAATCAACCTGAGCGCGGCGATGTGATGGTGTTTTTCCCTCCGCACAAACCGACCACTTACTTTATTAAACGGGTTGTAGGTTTGCCCGGTGACGAAGTAAGCTATATTAATAATGTCTTGTATATTAATGGCGAAAAAATGCCCCAAAAATTGCTGGCTGCGCTGCCAGCAGGAAATCCTCAATATCACTTAATGAAAGAGGACCTAGAGGGCGTGGTTCACGATATGCGGAAGCATGTTGTCCCTGGTCGCTTGAGCCGTAAAGGCACTTGGTTAGTGCCTGCAGGTCATTATTTTATGATGGGCGACAATCGTGATAACAGCTCCGATAGTCGCGATTGGGGACCAGTTCCTGAAAAAGACATTGTGGGTAAGGCTTTTGGTATTTGGATGCATTGGGAGAGCCTAACCAGTATCCCCAGTTTTAATCGAGTAGGTGGTATTCATTAATCGTACTGAAACCTCTGTGTTAATAGCAGGGCATAAAAATCCATAACGGAGCAAAAATTGAATATGAATTCTTTTAGCAAACAAAACGGTATGTCGTCTTTGGTGATGTTGTTTTTGTTGTCTTCACTTGGTTTTTTTGTTCTTTGTGCCTTTAAATTGGTGCCAGCCTATGCGGAAAATCGCTACATCGAAGAAGCTTTAAAATCGCTTGGTGAAGAAGGTAGTGCCCTTCCTGACATGACCAAAGGGCAGATTCGAAAAAAATTAAACAAATTCTATATGGTGAACAATGTTCGTTCAAAAGGTGCCCAGGAAATCAAAGTGGAGCGCACCAGTAAATCAACAATTGTTCATGTAGATTACGAGGTGAGAACGCCCTTGTTTCTAAATATTGAGATTGTAGTGAGTTTTGAAAATTACCTAGACAGCTCTCGCCCCCTAGAGTGTTGTAGGCCGCCAATTAAGCTGGGAAAAAGTGAATAATATAGAGAAACAACGGCTGTCGACCCGCCTAGGTCATACATTTAAGAATCCTGATTTGTTGGATTTGGCCCTGACCCATAGAAGCTGTGGCGCCCACAACAATGAGCGTCTGGAGTTTTTGGGTGATTCTATTCTCGGTTTCACAATCGGCGAAGCACTTTATCAGAAATTTCCAGAAGCTAAGGAGGGTCAACTTAGTCGTTTGCGCTCGCAATTAGTGTGTGGAGAAACTCTAGCGGAAATTGCCCGAGAGTTGAAAGTAGGTGACAACCTCATTTTGGGTGAGGGTGAAATGAAAAGTGGCGGCCATCGTCGCAGTTCAATTCTAGCTGACGCCGTTGAAGCTATCATTGGCGCCATAAACATCGATGCGGGCTTAGATTCCTGTATGACCTGCCTATTGGCTTGGTACAAACCTCGTTTAGCGGCTTTGTCTATTGACGAGCTGGCCAAAGACCCAAAAACCCAACTGCAAGAATTGCTACAGTCTCGGCGTAAGCCTCTGCCAGTTTACAAGGTGGTGCAGGTAGACGGTGACGCTCATGCTCACGCCTTCACGGTGGAATGTCGGGTATCAATACTGGCTAAGCCCACGATTGCGACGGCGTCCAGTCGGCGTACGGCCGAAAAAGAGGCGGCGGCCGCCGCATTGGAACAGATAAATCTATGACTATTGAAAAAGAATCAGGTGGCATTTCACGCTGTGGCTATGTGGCGATAGTGGGCCGTCCTAACGTGGGCAAATCAACGCTGCTCAATCACCTGCTGGGGCAGAAGGTCAGTATTACCTCGCGAAAACCCCAAACAACTCGCACTAACGTGCTGGGAATCAAAACAGAAGACGATAACCAAATTATTTTTGTTGATACGCCAGGGGTTCATGTCAGTCACGCCAAAGCCATCAATCGCTATATGAACCGCGCTGCGACGACGGCCATTAAAGATGTTGATGCGGTGGTATTTCTTGTCGACAGAACGGTTTGGACAGAGGAAGACGATCTGGTAGCGAAGCAGTTGGCATTTGTTGACTGCCCTATTATTTTGGCTGTGAATAAGGTGGACAAATTAGAAGACAAAACCGTATTGCTGCCACACTTAAGTAAGTTGGCTGAGAAGTTAGACGTGGATGAGATCATACCGCTGTCGGCCTTGCGCGGTCACAATATTGACGCTCTAGAAGCTCTCATTATTCAGCGAATTCCGGAAAATATTCATCTGTTCCCAGAAGATCAGATTACCGATCGCAGCTCACGCTTTATGGCAGCGGAAATTGTCCGAGAAAAAATTACCCGCCAACTCGGTGATGAATTGCCTTACCAAATGGCCGTTGAAATTGAAGAATTTAGCCACGACGGAAAGGTTCTCCATATTAGCGCTTTGGTTTTGGTGGAGCGAGATGGGCAAAAGCGAATACTAATTGGTGATAAGGGTTCGCGGATTAAGCTAATTGGCCAAGAGGCTCGGCTCGACATGGAAACCATGTTCGAAAGCAAGGTGATGCTGAAATTGTGGGTGAAAGTGAAATCTGGCTGGTCTGACGACGAACGCGCTCTCAGAAGCTTGGGCTACGACGACTTGTGATATGCGAATTGAGCTGCAGTCTGCCTGGGTATTGCACACGCGCCCCTATCGCGACACCAGTCTTATAGCCGACTTATTAACACGGGACCACGGTCGCGTTAGCGTGATTGCTAAAGGCGTACGCAAAAGCGGTCGCAGTCAAAAAAACAATCAACGACAACGTCTCAACCCTTTTATACCTTTGCTGGTGTCCTGCCAGGGGCGCAATGAGCTGAAAACTTTGACGGGAATAGAAACTCACGGCCACGGCGAGCTTCTCGGTGGCAAGGTACTTTTTAGCGCCTTGTATTTAAATGAATTACTTATTCGTTTATTGCCCCCAATGGATGCACACCCACAAGTATTTGATCATTATCAGCAGGTCTTGCGCGAACTAGGCCAATGTTCTCGGCATGCCGATGTGGACGAGCAATATCTATTGGAATGTATCTTACGTCGATTTGAATTCAATTTTTTGAATGAGCTTGGCTATGGAATAGACTTCCAGCATGATTGTGCTAGTGGCAAAAAGGTTTTGGCAGAGCATAGTTACAGCTTTTACCCTGATCGCGGTTTTGTACTGAGCCGTGAACCTGCGATACCAGGGGTGCATTTGCTCGCCTTAGCCGACGATACTTTTAACTCAGCGGAAGTGCGGCGTACAGCAAAATACCTTTCTCGAGCTGCTCTTAAAGTTCTATTGGGCGGCAAACCTTTAAAAAGTAGAGAATTTTTCCAGCAGGTTTGAAAATGATAGTGGGCATTGGTACAGACATAGTTCAAATTGATCGAATTGAAGAAACCTTAGCGCGTTTGGGAGAGTCGTTTGTAGAGCGAATACTCTCGCCAGCTGAACGGCTCGAGTTTCAAGCTTCAGCAAAGCCTCATCGCTTGCTGGCTAAACGATTTGCCGCAAAAGAGGCGGTTGGCAAAGCCTTGGGCACGGGTATCGGGCAAGGCGTCTCGTGGCAGCATATTGAGATCACACACAACAAGATCGGCGCACCGTCATTACTTTTGAGTGAAGCCGCCCGCGAGCGATTTGAAGTCTTGGGTGGCACCAGCCACCACATCAGTATCTCTGATGAAGAAGCTTACGCTGTGGCGTTTGTGGTGCTTTCCTAGGCAGGGGCTGTAAAGGCTCGTTCTGGTGCTTCTAACTAACGCACAAGCATAAGCATATTCCACATCCGCGTTTCCCAGCGCTGTGTATCAGCGCTAGAATGGGCGTCGAATTTTGATTGCAGAATAAAGGTCGCACATGGATTACCCCACAATTGAAGCATTTATTGGTAACACCCCACTTGTGCGTTTACAGCGCTTGCCAGGCAATACTAGCAATACTCTGCTGGTAAAGCTGGAGGGCAACAACCCTGCGGGCTCGGTCAAAGACCGCCCGGCCATTTCAATGATCTCCCGCGCTGAAGCTCGCGGTGATATTAAGCCGGGTGATACCCTCGTTGAGGCGACGAGCGGCAATACGGGCATCGCACTGGCTATGGCCGCCGCCATACGAGGCTACCGCCTAATATTAATCATGCCAGATAATGCTACTGCTGAGCGTAAAGCGGCCATGTCAGCATACGGTGCGGAACTTATTCTAGTGACTCAAGAGCAAGGCATGGAGGGCGCACGTGACCTGGCAACAGCAATGGCCAGCGAAGGCCAGGGAATAGTGCTGGATCAATTTGGCAACACCGACAACCCCTTGGCTCACTACGAAGGTACAGGCCCTGAACTCTGGCGCCAAACTCAGGGTGAGATCACGCATTTTGTCAGCTCGATGGGCACCACTGGCACCATTATGGGCACCTCTCGTTATTTGAAGGAGCAAAATCCTGAGATTGAGATTGTCGGATTGCAACCAGATGAGGGCGCGAGTATTCCAGGAATTCGCCGTTGGCCGAAGGAATATTTACCGACAATTTTTGACTCTCTGAGAGTGGACGTAACGGTTAACATGCCGCAAGCTTTGGCTGAACAAACCACCTTAGATCTGGCTCGCAAGGAAGGTATTTTTTGTGGTGTTTCTTCGGGGGGAGCGGTGGCTGCCGCCTTGCACTTAAGTGAAACAGTGAGCAATGCCACCATTGTGGCGGTGATCTGTGACCGAGGTGATCGCTACCTGTCTTCAGGCTTGTTCAGTTGATAATTAATGTAATGAGAGTGTGTAAATATGGCAGGTAGTCGGCGCGGTTCAAATAGCAATGCTTCGGATCGAAAGGGCAGTAGAGCCGGCGCTCAAATGCGAGGCCGGCAGAGGCAGAGGGGCATGCAGGCTCCTCTAGATGCCCGGCCCTTTGACGCTGTGATTGATCGTCTGAGCCATGATGGAAGAGGCATCGCCCGCTGGCGGGACAAAACCTTGTTTGTAAGCGGAGCGCTGCCCAGCGAAACTGTCACGGTTAAGCAGACCAGTGCTCACAGTAAGTTTAACGAAGCAAAAGCGCTTGATATTATCGCTCGTTCTCCTGAGCGTGTTGAGCCTGTCTGTGAGTATTATGGCCGCTGCGGCGGGTGTGATTTACAGCATCTTGCCATTGAGGCGCAGGTGGTGGCGAAGGAAAAAGCCGTGCTAGATCAGCTTAGTCGGTGGGGAGGCCTTACGCCTTCAACCGTACTGCCTCCTCTTCGTTCAAAACCAGAAGGTTATCGTGCTCGAGCACGCTTGGCTGTACAGTGGACGAAGGCTGGCGAACCCCTGTTAGGTTTTCGTGAAGCCGGAAGCAAGCAGGTGGTCGCGATTTCCAGTTGCGCAATTTTAGATCCTCGGCTTGAGAAATTAATTGCTCCATTGAATGATTGGTTGAAGGCGATTGCGCGTAACCGACCTGTTACTCACATAGAATTAACGGCCGATGATAATTCCGCAAGTGCTGTGATTCGGCACAACCGACCACTGCTGGAGAATGATCTCGCGATCTTGGCGCAGTTGTCAAAAACACATACTTTCAATGTGTTTCGTCAGTTAGAAAGTGGCGGCTCACTGCTCGATCTCAATGGGTATGAATGCGACCCGCGTTTGAACTATCAGCTTCCTGCAATGTCGGAATCTGACGATGGCCTAACTATTGCCTTTCACCCCTTAGACTTTATTCAGGTAAACCCTGACCTCAATCGTCAAATGGTGTCTCAGGCGATGAGTTTGTTAGATATCAGCAAGGGCGATAAAGTAGCCGATTTATTTTGCGGAGTTGGCAATTTCACTTTGCCGATGGCAAAGCGGGCATCTGAGGTGATAGGTATTGAAGCTCAGGAGTCGATGGTTGTACGCGGGCGAGAAAACGCAAAGGCACAAGGTCTAGACACGGTGCGTTTTGTGGCTGCCGACTTGGAAAAGCCGATGGCCAGCGCCTTGTTGGGTCGGGGAGATGTTGATGCAATGTTACTCGATCCACCCAGAAGTGGCGCGGCCGGAGCCATGCCTTTAATTGCTCAGTTGTCACCGGCAAAACTGGTTTATATATCGTGTAATCCTTCAACCTTGGCACGTGATGCCAAGTCTTTGGCCGAGCAGGGTTACCAATTGGAAGTGCTGGGTATTATGGATATGTTTCCCCATACCAGCCACGTTGAGTCAATGGCACTGTTTATCCGGAATCAGGAAAATACTTAAGTTCAGCTATGGTTAAAGTCAGAGAAGATCATCCTATACAGCCTGACGGCAGCGTTGATATTGATGTTTGGATAGAGCGCTTGATGTCCATGGCTGACCTAGAGGCCGATGCCCGCAACCCTCTGCGGCGAGCGTGCCTGCTTAGTAAAGAAGCAGAGAGTGAAGCAAATGCTTCTGAGAACCGCTGGGGGGCAAATAGCAGCAGCTTTCGCACGGGTTTGGAAATGGCGGAAATTCTTGGAGAGTTAAAGCTTGATCCAGAAACGCTCATTGCCGCCGTCCTGTATCGCGCCGTACGAGAAGAAAAAGCCCCTTTTAAAACCATTGAGCGCGAATTCGGCCCGTCTATCGCCAGCCTTATTCAAGGCGTGTTGGGCATGGCTGCCATTAGCACTCAACGCAACATCTCTAACGACAACGTATTTGGTCAGCAGTCTCAAGAGCAGGGCGACAACGTGCGTAAAATGCTCGTGTCGATGGTTGACGATGTACGTGTTGCACTTATTAAATTGGCCGAGCGCACTTGCGCCATTCGTGCGGTAAAAGACGAGGGTGAAGAGAAGCGAATCAAGGTGGCCCAAGAAGTCTCTGACATATACGCACCCTTAGCCCATCGTTTGGGCATTGGTCATATTAAATGGGAGTTGGAAGACCTCTCTTTCCGGTATTTGGAAAGCAGCGACTACATGCAGATTGCCAAGCTTTTAGATGAACGGCGGGTAGATCGGCAGCTGTACATTGAGACGGTGATTGATACTCTGCGCAATGCAGTAAAGAGTTTCAAGGTTGAAGCGGATATTTTTGGGCGAGCTAAGCATATCTACAGTATCTGGCGGAAGATGCGTCGCAAAGACATCGGTTTCTCTCAGGTCTATGATATTCGCGCGGTAAGAATTTTGGTGCCCACGGTTCGAGATTGTTACAGCGTTTTGGGTATTGTGCACAGTTTGTGGCGCAATATTCCCAACGAGTTTGACGACTATATAGCCTCGCCAAAAGAGAACGGTTATCGCTCACTGCACACTGCAGTTATCGGCCCCGAGCGCAAAGTGTTAGAAATTCAAATACGCACTCAATCCATGCACGAAGAAGCAGAATTTGGCGTGTGTGCCCATTGGATGTACAAGGGTACAGAGCAAAGTGGTGACGAAGATTCCTACGAGCAAAAAATTGCTTGGTTGCGCCAAGTACTAGAATGGCATGACGAGTTGGGTGGCAATGCCTTACAGGATGATTTAACGCAAGGTTTCGAGCAAGACCGTATTTATGTTTTCACCCCTGATGGCCACGTTTTGGATTTCCCCAGCGGCGCCACGGTGTTGGATTTTGCATTCCGTATCCACACCGATGTGGGTTGCAGTTGTCGCGGCGCCAAAGTGAATGGGCGTATTGTGCCACTCAACCATCGTATGAACACTTCTGATCGAGTTGAAGTGCTCACCGGCCGTCAGGCCGCACCGAGTAGAGATTGGTTGTCGCCTGCACTGGGTTATATTGCCACCTCAAGAGCCCGCGCTAAAATTCAGCATTGGTTCAAGTTACAGGCGAGAGACCAGAATATCTCGGAGGGGCAAGCTTTGCTCGATCGAGAGTTCAAGCGTTTGGCGCTGCTGGACTTAGATTTCGAGAGTCTAGCCAAAAAGCTTAATATGAAGACCATGGACGACTTGTACGCCGCTGTGGGCGCAAGCGACATTGGTGTTGGCCAAGCTTTGAACGCCGCACAAAAAATGTTGGGTGTGGGGCAGCCGGAACAAGCTAGGGTGCCCATTAAATCTAAAGCGGGCGACAATAAGTCCACCACTGACGTTTATATTGAGGGTGTGGGCAATTTATTAACGAATTTTGCTAATTGTTGTAATCCGGTACCGGGAGACGCAATTTCCGGTTACATAAGTATCGGTAAGGGTGTTTCTATACACCGCCAAGATTGCAGCAATATATTGCAGCTGCAAGTGGATGAGCCTGAACGCAGCATCACCGTAGATTGGGGCGAGGCGCCAGAAAATGTTTATTCCGTTGATCTCATTATAGAAGCTTTTGATCGGCAGGGCTTACTTCGCGATGTCACGGCGCTGTTGGATAATGAGCAGGTGAGTACCAGTGCATTGCAGACCGTGTCAGATAAACGCAAAAACACGGTTGATATGATGCTGACCGTAGAAATACGGAGTTTTAATCAGTTGAGTCGAGTTTTGGCTCGCCTAAATCAGTTGTCGAATGTGGCTTCGGCCAGGCGCAAGCACTAAGTTAAAGTAACCGGGAGTTGCCCCTTGGCCCTCAATACCCAATACACGATCGAAGATTTAAAGGTTTTGATGACCCGCCTAAGAGAACCCACTACGGGTTGCCCTTGGGATATACAGCAAACTTTTCAAACCATTGTTCCTTCAACTCTGGAGGAAGCTTATGAAGTGGCCGAAGCGATCGAGCGTGAAGACTACGCTCACCTTAGAGAAGAGCTGGGTGATCTTTTGTTCCAGGTTATATTTTATGGTCAATTAGGCTCGGAACAGCAGGGTTTTAGTTTTGACGATGTGGTTTCAGACCTCACCGCGAAATTACTGCGACGCCATCCTCATGTTTTTCCAAACGGAACACTGGAAAGCCGTGTAGAGCCGGGAGGCAGTCGCGATACTGCGGCCATTAAACAGCAGTGGGAAGTCACCAAACAAGTTGAACGCAATGCCAAGGGGCAGGGCAAAATTCTGGCCGATGTTCCCATTAACTTACCCGCCTTAAGTCGTGCTCAAAAACTTCAAAAAAGGGCCAGTGGAGTAGGTTTTGATTGGGACAATCTCAACGACGTTGTGGCGAAAGCAGAGGAAGAACTAGCGGAATTGAAAGAAGCCATAGCGAGCCAGGAAAGAGATGCGATAAAAGAAGAACTCGGTGATATGTTATTTTCAGTAGTAAATATTGCGCGACACTGTAAAACCGATGCTGAGTCATTACTGAGGGCAGGGAATCGCAAATTTGAGCGCCGCTTTGGGTATATTGAGTCGCGCTTAGGTGAAAAGGGTGAGTCTGTGGCAAACACAGGCCTCGCTGAGTTAGATGAACTTTGGCTGGAAGCGAAAGTTCAGGAAAAGCCATTAGCACCATGAACTTATTGCGCGTGCCCTACGAATTCAGTGTCGTATTCTTAAAAATCTTTTAAAAACAACAACTTAAATTCTTGTAAACAGCCTGTAAAAGGCCGTTTACTTGTGATTGAGTACGCATGCGTGTATGGTAGCTCCCTTTTGCTAGGGGGCTGTACGCAGGCCTTCAGTCATTTAAACAGTCTATATATAGGAGCAGTCCATAATGAGAGTGATTTTGTTGGGAGCGCCAGGTGCCGGTAAAGGTACACAGGCCCAATTTATTATGGAAACGTTTGGCATTCCTCAGATTTCAACCGGTGATATGTTGAGAGCGGCCGTAAAAGCCGGCAGTGAACTTGGTCTACAGGTGAAAGATGTTATGGCATCCGGTGGTTTGGTATCTGACGAACTCATTATAGCTTTGGTAAAAGAACGTATTCTGGCCGACGATTGTGTAAATGGCTTTTTGTTTGACGGTTTCCCTCGCACAATTCCTCAGGCCGAAGCTTTGGCTGAAGCCGGTGTTCCGATTGATCACGTGGTTGAATTCCACGTGAGTGATGAAGAAATAGTTTCCCGTTTGAGCGGTCGTCGAGTCCACGAGGCTTCTGGTCGGGTTTACCACCTCAAATATAATCCACCAAAGCAAGAAGGTGTGGACGATGAATCAGGTGAACCTTTGGTTCAGCGCCCAGATGACACCGAAGAAACAGTTCGCACTCGTTTGTCGGTTTATCATGAGCAAACTGAGCCTTTGATTGGGTTTTATCAGAGTCAAGGCGAGGCGCTTGTGAAATACAGTAAAATCGAAGGTGTTGGAGAGATGAATGCCATTCGAGATAAGGTGCTAGCAGCTTTGAAGTAGCGCTAAAGCAGACATAAAAAAACGGGCCTCGAGCCCGTTTTTTTATGTCTGAATTTTAGAAACGCTCTGTTTGTCCCTGCGCCACTTTTTTTCTTGGGAAAGCTTTCTGCGGTCTGAATTCATTTTTTTTGCAAAAAATCTGTATTTTTTTAAAAATTTTGCAAAAAAAGTAGTTTTTTTTAACAAAACCTCAGTTTTTTACGTGCAAAGGCTTGTTTTTTTAAATAGTATTCGATCAATGGCTCGGCAGGTTATTTTTTGTGCTATGGTCAGATTGTACTTAGTTGTAGTTGTTCTTATGTTTTAGTTGTTCGTGATCAACTCATACTTAATGGAAGGTTGAGGAGAAATACAATGGCGAAAGTTGCAAAGAAAGCTCCGGCTAAGCGCAAGGCTCCTGCCAAACGCAAAGCCCTTAAAAAGACAGCTGTAAAACGTCCAGCTGTTAAAAAGGCAGCTGCCCCCGCGTTAGATAAAGCGCAAGGAGCGGTTGATAAACTTCAGAAAGAACTGCAAGCCTTAGCAAAGTCTTCGGCAGCAGCCCGCAAAAAAGCTCTCAGTAGTAAAAAGAAAGCCGCAAAATCTGGGTCCGCAGGTGATAAGAGAAGTGCAAAAGCGGCGGCTTCAGCCGCGGCTAAACTCGCTACCAAAGCAAAATCACTGCGCGGTAAGTCTTCAGCGGCTAAAGCTTCTTTGGTCAATGCTAAAGCTTTAAATGCAATTCGTGAGGCCAATGCGGCCACAGTCGCGAAAGTTGCGGCCTTAAAAGCGAAGCAGGCCAGTAAAGCTGAGGCTGACCTAGCGAAAGCGCTCGCAGCGTTTGAGTCTAAGTGGAAGAAGTCTCGTGCAGGTGCCGACGCCAAGAAAGCTAAGGCGGTCGAGAAGAAAATGTCGGCCAAAGTAAAGGCGGCAGAGAAAAAGGTTAAAGCGAAAATAGCAGCTGCAAATAAAAAAGCGGCGGCAGCGGCAAAATTAGCGGCTAAGAAAGCCAATGCTAAGGCCAAGCTAGCGGCACGTAAAGCGGCGGCTCAAGAAAAGGCCACGGCCAAAAAGGCGGCAGCACGAGCAAAAGCGGCAGAACGCAAGGCCGCAGCTAAGGCCAAGGCAGCGGCAAAGAAAGCAGCCAGTAAAGCGAAAGCAGCAGCAAAAAAAGCCGCCGCTAAAGCCAAAGCTAAGCCAAAGGCCAAAGCTAAGCCAAAGGCCAAAGCTAAGCCAAAGGCCAAAGCTAAGCCAAAAGCCAAAGCTAAGCCAAAAGCCAAAGCTAAGCCAAAGGCCAAAGCTAAGCCAAAAGCCAAAGCTAAGCCAAAAGCCAAAGCTAAGCCAAAAGCCAAAGCTAAGCCAAAAGCCAAAGCGAAAAAGAAGTAAAATCGAAAATTAAGACCCATAAATCCCCAGTGAGTTTACTCACTGGGGATTTATGGTATCTGCATACTGCAAAATCTGACAAAATAGCGCACTTAATCCGCAATGACACGATCGTATGAGTAAAATTCTCGCATTGGACACCGCTACCGATGCCTGTTCCGTCGCATTAAACATTAATGGTGTTATCACTGAAGAGTTTGCAGTGGTGGCACGGGAACATACCCAGCGCTTACTGCCGATGGTACACAGCGTACTTTCTCAACAAAACTGCAATCTACAAGACTTAGATGCTATTGCGTTTACACGTGGCCCTGGCTCTTTTACTGGGGTGCGTATTTGTCTCGGTATTGTGCAGGGCTTGGCTTTCGGCGCTAATTTGCCCGTGATTCCAATCTCTACCCTAGCGGTAATGGCCGAGGGAGTTCGGCGTTTGGAATCTCAGGCACAAAACCGTCGTTTGCTCCTGGCTTTGGATGCTCGCATGGGCGAAGTGTATTGGTGTGCGTTTGATGCTCAGGGGCGGGCAGGGGAGGAATGTGTAATTTCGCCTGAGGCATTGCTCGAGCGTAGAGAGCTGTGGGCGGAAAGCTCTTCAGCTTTAGCTATCGGCCCAGGTTGGCACTATGAAGCCATGAACGGTATAGAACGTGAGGCTCTTATTCTGGAATGTCACCCTCGAGCTTACGATTTAGCAAGCTTAGCCTCCTTGGCTTATGAGCGTGGCGAAACGGTCAGCGCTGAAATGGCTCAGCCGGTCTATTTGCGAGACACCGTTTCTTGGAAGAAACGACAAAAGAAACGCCAGTAGTGTTTAATCCGATTTTAGCAAGAGCGTAGTATTAAATGGAATTCTTTCAAATTGTGATACTGGCTTTGGTGCAGGGCGTCACCGAGTTCTTACCTATTTCGAGCTCTGCGCATTTGTTACTGCCATCCAGCCTCTTAGGTTGGCCAGATCAGGGCTTGGCTTTTGACGTGGCCGTTCATGTGGGTTCTTTGTTGGCGGTTATGATCTATTTTCGCGATGATATTTTACGCCTTATTACCGCTTGGTTCGGTGGTCTTAATCGAGGTGTTGAACTCAGTGCCAGTGAGCAACAAGATTGTCGTTTGGCGTGGTTTATTATCTTAGGAACCATTCCGGCTGGTTTGGCAGGACTGCTGTTTAACGATTTTATTGAGGCACATTTGCGCTCAATTGCTGTTGTGGCGTTTACAACCATTGCTTTTGGTCTTTTATTGCAAGTTGCCGACCGTCGACACTCCCGTGATTTAGAATCCAATGTGAAAACCTTAGCGAATTTGACCGTCAAAGCCGTTATTTTTATCGGTATCTGTCAGGCTTTTGCGTTGATTCCAGGAACGTCCCGTTCAGGCGTCACCATAACTGCCGCATTATTCCTCGGCATTGGTCGCACAGACGCAGCTCGCTTTTCTTTTCTGCTGTCTATTCCCATTATTGTTCTCAGCGGCGGTTTCAAAGCCATAGAGTTACTCAATGAAGACAGTGTGCCGTGGTTAGAGCTATTGTTGGGGGCCTCTCTGTCGGCAATCAGTGCCTATGCGTGCATACATTACTTTTTAAGTTACATAAATCGCTTGGGCATGCTGCCCTTTGTTATCTATCGGCTTGGTCTTGGTGGCGTTTTGGCGTGGATCGCCTGGTCGGTTTGAATAAGGAACGAATGTGAAAATTGAACAGTTTAATCATGACTTGCTTGATTTTTTAGGCGCTTCTCCGACCGCATTTCACGCTGTAAGCACAATGAAAAGCCGCTTAGAGGCTGCGGGTTTTACTGGCCTTAAAGAAAGTGAAGCTTGGTCTCTGACCGCCGGAGGCAAGTATTTTGTTACCCGTAATGACTCGGCAATTATTGCCTTTGTGCTAGGTCGTGACTCACTGATTGAAGACGGCCTTCGAATGGTGGGCGCGCACACTGACAGCCCTTGTTTAAAAGTGAAACCCCACCCAGAAATGAATCGCCAAGGGTATTTCCAGCTTGGTGTGGAAGTGTACGGTGGAGTATTGCTAAACCCATGGTTCGACCGAGATTTGTCGCTGGCGGGCCGTGTGAGTTATAAAACTGCATCAGGGGGCATTGAAAATGTTTTGCTTAACTTTAAACGCCCACTTGCGGTGATCCCAAGTTTAGCAATTCATTTAGACCGAGAAGCCAATTCACAGCGAACTGTGAATCCTCAAAAACACATTCCACCTATTCTGATGCAGGCAGATAAAGCCTCTGCGCCCGACTTTCGATCTCTCTTATTAGCACAGTTGAAAGCCGAACACCCAGGCCTTGATGCGTCTGAAGTTCTAGACTTTGAAATGAGTTTTTATGACGTTCAAGCACCGGCTCAAATTGGCTTAAATGGGGATTTTATCGCCAGTGCACGGCTTGATAATTTACTCAGTTGCTTTGTCGAAATGGAAGCCCTAATCGCCTCGGCGGCTAATGAAACCACACCAGCGCTCACGCGATTATTAGTCTGTAATGATCACGAGGAAGTGGGCAGTGCTTCTAGTTGTGGCGCACAAGGTCCCATGTTGAAAAGTTTACTGCAACGCTTAGTGGCGAATACTGAGGATCTTACGCGAGCAATCGATCGCTCGATGATGATCTCCGTGGACAATGCACACGGCATCCACCCTAATTTTAGTGAAAAGCACGATGGTAATCACGGCCCTGAACTCAACAAAGGCCCCGTGATTAAAGTGAACGCCAATCAGCGCTATGCCTCAAACAGTGAAACCAGCGCTATTTTTCGCAATATGTGTGGGCAGTTGGATGTTCCAGTACAAACGTTTGTCACACGAACAGACCTCGGTTGTGGCAGTACTATTGGCCCAATCACCGCCACTGAGATTGGCGTTAAAACCCTCGATGTAGGTGTGCCTACTTTTGCAATGCATTCAATTCGCGAATTGGCGGGTGACCAAGACGCTTATCATTTATATCGGGTATTGCAGCAATTTTTCGCTGTGGAATCGGTGTCAGCAGACTAAAAGTGCGGATTCTACTACTGTCAGCTTACGACGCCGATAGTCACAAATATTGGCGTCAAGGCCTGCAGAAATACCTGCCCGAACATCATTGGACCGTGCTCACTTTGCCGCCACGCCACTTTAGTTGGCGCATTCGAGGCAACAGTTTAAGCTGGGCCTTTCAAGAGCAGGAAAGCCTACAGCAAGACTACGATTTATTGCTGGCAAGCTCTATGGTTGATCTCTCTGCGTTGAGAGGTTTTGTGCCTAAGCTCTGTTCTATTCCCACTCTGTTGTATTTTCACGAAAACCAGTTTGCGTTTCCGCAGAATGCTTCGCAGCACGCGTCTGTTGAGCCTCAAATTGTGAATTTGTACGGTGCACTCTGCGCCGATCGTCTGTGTTTTAATTCTGCCTTCAATAGAGATACGTTTTTGCAGGGTGCTAGCAATCTTCTCAGGCGCTTGCCTGACGAGGTTCCCGAAGGTTTAGTTGAACGCTTGCAGATAAAGGCTCAAGTGCTGCCTGTGCCTTTATTTCCCTGTAGTGATGGCTTAGTCCTTGAGAGTGAGCTGAAAACTCAGTGGCGCGACAGTCATTGGCTGCTCCCGGGTTCCGTTGAACCCATGCTGCGCATCGTTTGGAATGCACGACATGAATACGATAAAGGACCAAAACAACTATTAGCCCTCGTGCAGGCGCTGGAAGCTCGGGGTGTGAGTTTTAAAATTGCTGTGCTGGGTCAGCAGTTCCGTCGCAGTCCTGAGGAATTTGGCACACTGAAAAATCAATTTTCTCACCGTTTAGCCTGGTTTGGCTATTTGAATTCGGCCATTGAGTATCGCCAGTGCTTAGCTTCTGCGCACTGCGTGCTTTCAACTGCCTTGCATGAGTTTCAAGGTTTGGCGGTTCTTGAGGCAATCGCCGAGGGCTGTATACCGGTGCTGCCCAATCGCTTGGCCTATCCTGAATACGTAGGCAGTCAATACCTTTACGAGAGCAGAGTCGACGAACAGGAAGAGGCAAGCTCGGCAGTAGAGTTATTGTTACAAGTTAGAAGCTTGCCACTTCCCAGTGTGTCGAGCTTTAGCTGGCCGGCTTTAAAAGTGAGCTACGAAGAGGCTTTTCAGTTAACGCTGAATACCCACCAGCATGCGAAGCTTTGAGGCTGTGAGCAAAATAATAACATTAGGCTAGCGCTTTGGTTATTTTCTGCTGGGCTTACTACTTACCGGCTCTGTTTTGCCACGACAAACCCCTGTATCATGACTCGGTTTTTAACAGTTGAAGTAGCCGGGATTTAGAATGAGTAAAGAACGCGTATTAACGGGCATAACAACCACAGGCACTCCACACTTGGGGAATTACGTAGGGGCTATTCGGCCCGCAATTGCCGCAAGCCAGCACCCAGAAACCCAAGCGTTTTATTTTTTGGCTGACTATCACGCTATGATTAAAAGTCAGGGGCCAGAATTTGTTCATCAGTCCACTCGGGAAATTGCAGCCACCTGGCTCGCTCTGGGCTTAGATGTGGATAATGCTGTTTTTTACCGTCAGTCCGATATCCCCGAAATTCCTGAGCTCAGTTGGTTATTGAGCTGTTTGGCGGCCAAAGGGCTAATGAATCGTGCTCACGCCTATAAAGCCGCGGTGGACGACAATCTTAAAAATGCTGAGGACCCCGATTTTGGTATCACTATGGGTTTATTCTCCTATCCAGTATTGATGGCCGCCGATATTTTAATGTTTAACGCAAATAAAGTACCTGTGGGCAAAGATCAAATTCAACATATTGAGATGGCGAGAGATATCGCTAAACGTTGCAACCACCTATATGGCTCAAAGAAGAAACCTTTGTTTGTGATGCCAGAGGCTGTGGTAGAGAGCGATGTCGCTGTATTACAAGGCTTGGACGGCCGGAAAATGAGCAAGAGCTACGGCAATACCATTCCTTTGTTTTTAAGTGAAAAACAGCTGAAAAAACACATCAATAAAATTGACACCAACCTTTTGGAGCCTGGCGAAGCTAAAGACCCAGACACCTCTACGGTTTTTCAGATTTGGCAGGCTTTTGCCTCACCGGCACAAACCGACAGTATGCGCCAAGCCTTTGCCGAAGGTATTGGCTGGGGTGACGCCAAGAAACAGTTGTTTGAGCTGATTAACGAGGAAGTTGGCGAAGCGCGGGAGCGCTATCATGTATTATTGGAAGACTCTGCTCATATTGAAGCCGTGCTCCAGGCAGGTGCTGAAAAGGCTCGAGGTTACAGCGCGCCATTGATGGCAGAGCTTCGCAGTGCGATGGGTATTCGTCCATTGGGCTGATGGGCAAATTTCAAATTGCCCAAAAGGACCAAGTAAGCTACTTTAAAGGTAACCAATGGAGAGGTGCTGAATGTCAATTACGTGTATTGGAACAGGCAATAAAGAGGTTACACTCACTTTAGAGGAGACCTTTGATTTTAATTGCGTTGAAAAATTTCGTACGGCCTATGAAGAGATTGACCCTAGCACCTGCCAGAAACTCGTTATAGATATGCGTAAAACGCACTATATGGACAGTTCCGCTCTCGGGATGCTGATAAATATGCAGAAATATTGGCTGGGCCGATGCGAGAACATTCGTATAGTGAATTCTAACCCGCAGATTCGAAAAATATTCACCATTTCAAGGTTCGACAAAAAGTTTACCATTGATTAAGCCACGCCAGACCATACGGGTGCGCTGTTAATGAAAATACTGGTTGTTGATGACCATCGCTATAATCGCGAGTTGATGGGTTTTATTCTCTCCGATCACGGCTTTGACTATGTTGAGGCTGTCAACGGCGAGCAAGCTTGCAACATTTTCAATTCCACTCCTGATATCGATCTAGTGCTCATGGACATCAACATGCCCGTGATGGACGGTTATGAGGCCACTCGGCGCATCAAGGCTTCACTGGGGGGTAAACTGGTGCCGGTCTTGTTTGTCACGGCTCTGGACGATGACGATACCCTTGCCAAGTGTCTGACGGTAGGTGGTGATGACTTTGTGGCTAAGCCGGTGAATGAGAATGTGTTGCTGGCCAAGCTTCATGCTCACCGGCGGACAATTTTAATTCACCGTCAACTTGAGGAAACCAATAAGGCCTTGGAATATCATCGTCGTGTGATGGACCGCGAGCATTCAATCGTCGATCACGTGTTTCAAAATGGCCTGAAACAAATAGACGTTACTTGCCCTAATTTGAAAACTCACCTTTCACCTATGTCGATGTTTAATGGTGACCTCTATCTTGCGGCCCCCAGTCCTAGTGGGGGACTTTACGTGCTACTAGGTGATTTCACTGGGCACGGCTTGTCAGCCGCAATTGGCTGTCTGCCGGTTTCAAATATATTTTCAGCGATGGCTGAAAAACATGTCAGCGTGGGTGATATGGCGCGTGAGATAAACCTCCGCTTGCAGAGTTTATTACCCAGTAATATGTTTTTTTGCGCAGCGATTATAGAATTGAGCCAATCGGGGGATCGTCTGTCGATATGGGCGGGGGGAATGAACGATATCTTAGTCTTGGATCGGCAGGGTGATCTTATCGATCGTTTGGTGTCGCTGCATATGCCGCTAGGTGTGTTGAGCGACGATGAATTTGATACTGAGGTTCGGGTTTATCACCCTCAGGAGGAGAATCGTATATTCGTTTACACCGACGGCGTTATTGAGGCATGTAACAGCGACGGAGAACTTTTTGGAGAACCTCGTTTGGAGGCACTTTTAAGCACACACCCTGGCGATAGTGTTGAGGCAGTATGGGCGGCGGTGGAAGAGTTTCAGCAAGGAGGTGTACAGGAAGACGACATTGCGATCGTTGAACTCTTGTGCTCTCCCTTGAGCTTGTTAGACGGCAATGGAGACCCATTGCCATTGCTCAATCCAAATTGGGTTCAACGGGAGACTCTACCTTGGGTATTGTCGCTTACGCTGTCTCCTGCTCACATGCGCGAAGGTATCGTCATCCCAGAGTTGCTGAATGTGATTAACAATATTCGCGGCGTTGGTAGCCACCAAGATCTGCTTTACACCATTTTAACAGAGCTTTACAACAATGCTTTGGAGTATGGCCTTCTGAAGCTCGACGCGGAACTTAAGCTGGAACCCGAAGGGTTTTCCGCTTACTACAAAGCGCGGGAGCGCTTGTTAAAAGATTTAGACGAGGGTGAAATTTTCTTTTCTTTAAGTGTGGTGCCGAGCGAAGATCAACGGCCGCCGAAATTGATTTTTAGCTTTAGTGATACGGGTAAAGGCTTCGATTTTATTGATGTTACCGATGTTGCCGATACGGATGAAAACGATCTTTCCTTTGGTCGAGGCATCGACATGGTGTGCTTATTGTGCGACTCGGTTGAATACACCAATCAAGGTCGCACGGTAGAGGTCACCTACTTGCTGACATAGTGGCTCAAGCTACTGCAAATGGCCGTGGTTAATTGACTGAGTTCCTCGTCACTGATGACGAATGGAGGCATGGTGTAAACCAATTTCCCAAAAGGTCTCAACCAAATCCCATGTTCAATAAACAGCGCTTGAATATCAGCCATAGTCACCGCTTCTTTCATTTCTATAACGCCGATGGCGCCTAAAACACGAACATTGGCAACCGCGTCTAAGTCCGAACAAGGCGCAAGCCCGTCTAGTAGGCCCTGTTCAATACGCGCAATATTATTTTCCCAATCGCTTTGCAGTAAGATATTCAAGCTGGCATTTGCGACAGCGCATGCTAGGGGATTGCCCATGAAAGTGGGGCCGTGCATAAACACACCGGCCTCACCCTTACAAATTCCGTCGCTAACCTTATCGCTACACAGAGTAGCCGCCAGTGTCATATAACCACCCGTTAGGGCCTTGCCAAGACAGAGAATATCGGGGCTTATGTCCGCGTGTTCACACGCGAACAACTTGCCCGTGCGAGCAAACCCTGTTGCAATTTCGTCAGCAATTAATAATACGTCAAATTTGCTACAAAGGGCTCTGGCTTGTTTAAGGTAGTCTGGAGAGTAAAAACGCATACCTCCCGCACCTTGAACAATGGGCTCTAGAATAAGCGCCGCCAGATTTTGATGATTTTCACTCAGTAATTTATGTAAATCGCTGATGGCAGAACTGTCACAGGGCTCATTAAATGCACAGCTGGGAGCTTCGGTAAATAGGTGTGTCTGCAGGCTGTCTTTGAATAGATGATGCATACCATTAACTGGGTCGCAAACCGACATGGCCCCCAGCGTATCGCCGTGATATCCGTTGCGCAGTGACAATAATTGTGATTTCTCACCCCGCCCTTGAGATTGCCAAAATTGCAGAGCCATCTTAATCGCCACTTCAACTGCGACTGAGCCCGAATCGGCCAGAAAGACCTTGTTTAAACCCGCGGGTGTTATTTCAACCAGAGTACGGCATAGATCAATGGCCGGTTTATGGGTTAAGCCTCCAAACATAACGTGAGCCATGGACTGGCTTTGATCGATGATGGCCTGATTTAACACGGGGTGGTTATAGCCATGTAAAGCACACCACCAAGAAGACATGCCATCAATGACGGCTTGCTGTTCACCATTTGGCAGTGCCAGATTGATATATACACCATTGGCGCTTTCCACAAGGTAGCTTGGCGAGGGGTCAATCAAGGAAGCATAGGGGTGCCAGATATGTTCCTTGTCAAAGGCCAGAGCTTGTTCGTTAGAAATTGCGGGCTGATGGGTCGTAGACATAATCGTTAATAGCCTATTGCTGGAAGCGAATTTGAATTGATGGGTAGGGATAATAGGCTTTGCTGATTTTCTGTCAACCAGTAATGCGATTTTTGGTTAACTAATCTGAATGGGCGGGAAAATGAAGCGCAGTAGAATATGGATGTTATGATTGACGCGTTTCAGCCCATTCATGGTTTTCAGGTCCACTCGCGAGTTATTAATGCACCTAAGTCTTCACATCATTGTTCCAGCGCTTGTGGCGGTACTTTTTTTTCGTAAGCGTTGGTTAAAAGCTTCAATAATAATGCTAGCGACTATGCTAGTTGACGTAGATCATATCTTGGCTGATCCAATTTATGACCCGCAACGATGCAGTATTGGTTTTCACCCGCTGCATCACTTCGGGTTTATCGGCCTTTATTTTGCCTTATGTTTTGTGCCAAAAGCCCGCCTCGTAGGTATTGGTTTGGTTTTACATATGGCATTGGATTCCATTGATTGCCAAGCAACCAATGGTGTTTGGATGAGTTCTAGAGTTTCGGTGACACCAATTGTTGGCGTTATTGATGAGCGGGCCGGGCCGGCTCGCAAGCAAATGTTAATCTGGCCTAAGCTGCAATGACAGGGTCATTCAGCAAAGCGTTTATATACTGCTGAATCTGAAGTCGCCTCTGGGGGTTTAAACCTATAAATTCCACACTCACCTGAGTGTGGCGATAGGGTCTGCCGACAAATTTAAATCCCTTAATTTTCGCTTGGCAGCTAATATTTAAATCGCCGCCCAAACGAAATTCGCACAAGGGCATCACACTGCCGCGATTCAATTGTTCCAAGATGTTGCCGCCGACAGACAAACGCATGCCACCTGCCGACAAATTGTGAGCCGTTGCAAACCAGGGCGTTTTCCAGGGAGAGCGCAATCGAACCGTTAGCGGCTGCTGATTGTTGTAACTCATCCGTGGATACAGGCGGCGTTGCCGATAGCCAACATCCTCAGGCAGTTCAACGGCATAGCAGGGAGAACCATGGCTGTAACTAATATGAATGATTCTTGAAACAAAACTCAGCAAGCGTCCGTCTCTGTGGTGACGTATGGTTAATAGATCGCCTAAGTTTGCGGCGCCGCCCGATTTACTAGGAAACAAGTCGTCCAGCAGTAAATAGCGGCCGGGTAAGTTGATATCGAGAATAATACTCTGATAGCTCTGGTGTCGCTGTGAATTGTCAGCTTCGTGCACGATCACTTCTAGCAGTTGTCGCTTCGCTTGAAGGTTGATAAGGGGTGCATAGCGCTGGGACAGTTCGGCTAAATTGAGCGACCGAGGCAGTTGTATTGGTTTCGCAGCCACTGGCGCGCTTGGGTTCTCACTCGCTGGTGTCAGCTCACGGCCTTTGTCTTGCCACAGACTCTTCGCAAGCTGAGAGAGCTCTGAGGAAGATTTTCCGGAGAATTTTTGCATTACGGCTTGCAAAATTGTCATGCCCAAGGGTTCCTGAAATAGTATGTTACTGAGAGTTTAGCAATCCTTGTGCCAGTCTGGTGAGTCGTCTACAGCCCATAAATTCTGCTGCTTATTCGGTGTGCCTCGCTGCCGCGGGGATAGACGGCGGCAGTTCTGTGTATTTCAGTCGGCAAGGCGCTGCCGTGATAGCGGCAAAGCGAGATGGTGCGTTTCCTCTCTGGGCTAAAAACCGTACAATACGCGCCTGCTAAACGGCCACTGTAATTCTACCGGACACCCATGTATGAGCACGCCCCAATTAAATCCCGAAGCACTCGCCACCAAAAAGCTGGAAAAGCGCCTGCGCCATAATGTGGGCAAGGCGATTGCCGACTACAATATGGTAGAGGAGGGCGATAAAATAATGGTCTGCTTGTCAGGAGGAAAGGATTCTTTTGCGATGTTAGATCTATTGATGACTCTGCAAAAAACAGCGCCCATTAACTTTGAATTGGTCGCTGTGAATATGGATCAGAAGCAGCCTGGCTTTCCGGAGCATGTCTTGCCGCAATATCTGGCCTCGGTTGGGGTATCTTACAAAATAATCGAGAAAGATACTTATAGTGTGGTGAAAGACAAAATTCCGGAAGGTAAAACGACCTGCGGTCTTTGCTCGCGCCTTCGTCGTGGTACGCTTTACAGCTTTGCGGAAGATATTGGCGCTAATAAAATTGCCTTGGGCCATCATCGTGACGATATGATTGAAACACTGTTTCTGAATCTTTTTTATGGCGCCAGTCTCAAGTCTATGCCACCGAAGTTGTTGGCTGATAGTGGGCGTAATATCGTTATTCGACCTATGGCTTACTGTCGAGAAAGTGAATTGGAGGAGTGGGCTAAATTGCGTAAATACCCCATTATTCCCTGTAATTTGTGCGGTTCCCAAGAAAATTTACAGCGTCAGATGGTGAAAAAAATGCTACTTAATTGGGAACAGGAGTTCCCAGGTCGGAGCAGTGCAATCTTTGGTGCGATGCAAAATGTTTCGCCTTCCCAACTGGCGGACAATGAGCTGTTTAATTTTAAAGACTTAAGTATTGATCGCAGCGGTGATAAACCCGCCTATCAATTTGAAAATGCCCATGTACGCGAAGCTGTAGATCCATTACAGTTCATTGATACCGTGGCGGTTGACTAGCGGCCAGACTCGCTAGTGAGATAATTACAAAAGGAGGTGAGTTTTGGCTAAAACGCTGTATGAGGTTTTTTACATCGACAAGTTTACTAACAGTAATACGGCTCGTGTCGCTATGGCGAATTTACGCGCAAAATTCAATTTGAACAGCGCTACCCTCAAGCAGATGAATTCTCGTAAGCCTATCTCCATAAAGCGCCATATTTCTCTCAACGTTGCCGAAAAATATTGTAAGGCTTTGATTGAAGCCGGCGGTACGGCTTGGGTAGAGGAGATGGAGGCAGGTATTCCTAGGACAAAAGACCGCCGGGCCGAAAAGCGGCGCTTACTTCAAGACCGTCGTGGGCTATATCGCGGTTCAGCCATTGTGCCCGACAGAAGGGCCACTATGGGCCGCAGGAGCATTGATACCTAATAGCATTGCTCACACGCTCGATGTGGGCTCGCTCGTTCTTCAGCGGTTGTAATGAACTGGAACTTCCAGCGTTTCCTTTACCTGCTCCATTACCACGTAACTTGTGCACTCCTGTACACCTGGCAAAGTGAGTAAAGTCTCACCATAAAACTCTCTGTAGGCGCCCATATCAGCCACACGGGCCTTAATTAAGTAGTCGAAATTCCCCGACACCAAGTAACACTCCTGCACTTCAGCAAGGGCGGCTGCGGCTGAGCGAAACTCTTCAAAAATGTCTTGCGAGGACCGTACAAGACGGATTTGTACAAACACCACCAATGCCGCATCGAGAAATTCAGGGTTGATAAGAGCGCTATAACCTTGAATAACGCCGTCTTTTTCTAAGCGCTTCACTCGCTCCATGCAGGGCGTGGCGCTTAGACCTACCTGACGAGACAGTTCAGCGTACGACATGCGACCCTGCTTCTGGAGAACACGAATGATGTTTTTGTCGATTGTACTTAGCTCTTTCGCACGTTTATTCATGACTCACCTAGTGAAATTAACCATTTGTGTATATTGGGCAGTTGATTCCACTACATATGAGGCGTATCAGTCAAGGATTCTCTTCCTGTGACTATTTATACTTGCGCTCATGCTACGAAGGTAGCAATTCATAAAAGACCCTAATATTTGATGAGGCTAGTGTCATGTTAATCGGTGTACCAAAAGAGATAAAAAACCACGAGTACCGTATTGGATTGACCCCCGCGGGCGTGAGAGAGCTTGTGGCCAATGGCCATGAAGTCTGGGTAGAAAGTGAAGGTGGTACTGCCATTGGTTTTGATAACGATCAATATCTGGCGGCCGGAGCGCGTCTAATCGACACTCCCGAGGAGATTTTCGCCTCAGCGGAAATGATTATTAAAGTAAAGGAGCCTCAGGCAGGCGAATGTAAGATGCTTCGCCCGGGACAATTACTGTTCACCTATCTGCATTTGGCACCAGACCCTCAGCAAACTGAGCTGCTGGTGGCCTCAGGAGCCACCTGCGTGGCTTATGAAACCGTGACCGACGAGCGGGGTGGCCTGCCACTGTTAGCGCCCATGTCGGAGGTAGCGGGCCGCATGTCGGTTCAAGCCGGAGCCCATCACCTTGAAAAAGCTCAGGGTGGCTTGGGGGCTTTGTTGGGCGGCGTGCCTGGCGTTGCTCCAGCCAAGGTGCTTATTGTGGGTGGTGGTGTTGTAGGCACTCAAGCCGCCACTATGGCGGTTGGTATGGGCGCAGATGTCACGATTCTCGATCGTTCGCTGCCACGCTTACGACAATTAGATGCTGAGTTCGGCGGGCGCTTGAAATGCGTATATTCAACGACCGACGCGCTAGAGACATATGCTGTAAGTGCAGACCTAGTCATCGGCGCGGTTTTAATTCCGGGCGCCGCAGCCCCTAAGCTGCTGACTCGCGAAATTCTGAAAAAGATGAAAGATGGTGCCGTAGTAGTCGATGTTGCCATTGACCAAGGGGGGTGTTTTGAAACCTCCAAAGCCACTACACATCAAGACCCAACGTACGTGGAAGAGGGCGTGGTTCACTACTGTGTGGCAAACATGCCTGGGGGTGTTGCGCGTACTGCGACAATGGCGCTCACCAACGCGACCTTGCCTTTTGCCGTATCACTGGCAAACCGAGGAGCGGCGAAGGCACTTTGGGCTGACAAACACCTGCTAAATGGCCTTAATGTACATGCGGGGCAGGTCACCTATAAGGCCGTGGCCGATGTTTTGGGCTACGACTATGTAGACCCAAGAGAGGCGCTGTCTGTAATGGCATCATAGAATCTGTGAGACCTTGGCGAAAACTATCGCAGCCACTCATAATAATGAGTGGCTTTTTTATCTGAGAAATTTATCTAGGCACTTGTATTATAAGTGATTTATGTATGTACTAGACTTAAAGCATGGTCTGTAAGGTTGCAATAGCTCAGGTTGAATATAATCTGCCTTTGTATCCAGTCAGAAGGGCCAATGTAGGTGTAGCTCAATTTGAGCGTGCCGCCGTATATTGAGGAAGGCTAGTGCAGGCATTTTTCCGTGGTATTTCATTTCGTCTCGCGAAAGTGGGTGTGGTTTTGGCCTTTGTATTGGGTTTTGCAATGAGCTCATTGCAGCTCTATTTAGACCTAGATGGCCAACAGCAAGAATTAGACACCTTAGTCCAAACCGTTATTGAGGTGGCCACACCGCCCGCAGCCCGTGCAGTTCATACCCTAGACAATGACCTCTCTCAGGAAGTTGTGAACGGCCTACTTAGCTATGATTTTGTATTTCGCGTAAAAATTGCCGATGAATTAGGTAATGTACTCGCGGAAGGCGAGCGAGAGCGAGAGGCGACGCCAACACGCTGGCTCACTCGTTGGATCACAGAAGACCCCACCCCTGTTTACCCGTCTCCCTTGGTCATTCCAGGCTATGGCGAATCGGTGCGCGGCACATTGGAATTGCATATTGATATCGACCGAGCACTCAGTGGCTTTTTTAATCGCTCGGGCTTGATTATTGGTGCTGGCATGCTGCGTAACATGCTCTTAGTGCTGATGTTGTTTTTCGCTTTTTATACCATGTTGACCAAACCTCTCATTCGCTTGGCGAAAGAAATCCAGCTTATTAACCCAGAGAAGCCCGGTGAGAGGCGTCTTACTCCACTGTCTATAAATCGTGATGATGAATTGGCTCAGGTGGTTTCAAGCTCAAACTATTTACTAGATGCTGTGGAGTTGTCGCTGGCTAAGAGGCGGGCGGTGGAACTTGCGCTGCGGAAAAGTGAAGAGCACGTTCGACAAATTATCGATAATCTGCCGGTTATGGTTGGAGCGCGCAATTTAGAAGGGCGGTATATTTTCGCAAATAAGGCTCTGGCGAATTTTTTGGGTCGAAGCCCTGAGAGCATGCAAAACTGCCACATTAGCGAGTTAGTGCAGCAGATGCACACTGATGTTGAAGAGATGCTGCGCATGGATGCCAGCGTGATTAAAAACAATGTCAGTATTGAGGCCATAGAAGAGACTTATAAATCCTTAGACGGCAACCTGTGTTACTGGCAAACCCACATAATACCTCTTGAATTTTATGACGAAATCGTCGCTTTAGTTGTCTCCAATGACATAACAGACCGGCGCCAAGCTCAGGCTAAGATGGAATATATGGCCTATCATGATGCGCTCACTAACTTGCCAAATCGCATACACTTGGTTGAGCGCTTGGAACATGAAATACGCAGAGCTTCGCGCCACGGGTATAATGGGGCCTTGTTGTTTATCGACTTGGATCAGTTTAAAACCATTAACGACTCTCTGGGCCACCCGGTGGGTGACGTAGTTTTGAAAGAAGTGGCAGGGCGATTACTTGAGTCGGTGCGAGATGAAGACTTGGTGGCGCGTTTGAGTGGCGACGAGTTTGTGGTAGTGCTCACCGTGCTCGATCAAGATTTGGCTGCCGCCGCCTTAAGAGCGGGCGAGATCGGTGAAAAGATTCGTCAGCGTATTTCGGCGCCCTACCTCCACGACGATATGGAATTAAGGGTAACGTGTAGTGTCGGTGTCGTGGTTTATCCAGACAAAGACAGTACCGTTCACGAGTTGTTGCGCTACGCGGATACCGCGATGTATCAGGTCAAAGAAAAGGGCCGCGATTCAATCGAATTTTTCAACAAAGACATGGCCGATAAGGTAAGTCGCCAGTTAGTGATGGAAGGTGATTTGCATCGCGCCTTAGAAAACGATCAGTTTGAACTCTTCTACCAGCCTAAGGTTGACGTTGCCTCGGGTCGCCTCGTAGGTGCCGAAGCTTTACTTCGTTGGCAGCATCCAGAGAAGGGTACTATTTCTCCTGCCGAATTCATTCCTGTATTAGAAACCTCGGGCTTAATTTTGGAGGTGGGGCAATGGGTTCTGGAGCAAGCTTGTCGCGCTTTGCAAGATTTTGAAGCTCGAGGCTTTTGGGAGGATGGCATGCGGCTTAGCATTAATATTAGCCCGCGTCAGTTCCGGAGTAAGAGCTTTGCCGAAGGTGTAAGCGAAACCTTGCAGGCTATTCCGATTCCTGCCAATTCTCTGGATATTGAAATCACTGAAGGGGTGGTTATTCAAAATGTTGACGAAACTATTAGCACCATGGAAATACTCGCGGCTCAGGGCGTTAGCTTTTCTCTTGACGACTTTGGCACGGGCTACTCTTCGATCAGTTATTTAAAACGATTGCCAGTGGCTGTACTTAAAATCGACCAAAGTTTTGTTCGCGACTTAATGGACGATCGAAATGACCGAGTGCTGGTTGAAACAATGGTCACCATGGGGCGTTTGCTCGGCTTGCAGGTTGTGGCTGAAGGCGTAGAGCATGTGGAGCAGCTTAACTTTTTGAAAGCCTATGGCTGCCATTACTATCAAGGCTATTTTTGCAGCCCAGCCGTATCTATTGAAGAATTTGAAACTATGTTGCAAATAGAAGACAAATTAATGCTTACTACTTAGGTTTTCGTGGAGTTCCCGGTAGAGTTCTCAAGTTAGCTTTATTCAAAACAAGCGCCCGAGAATGGCTGGAACGGCGTTTTCTACCCGCAATATCCTGGGTCCCAGGTGCACCGTTTCAAATCCTAGTTCAGCCAATTTATCTATTTCGTATTCAATAAAGCCGCCCTCAGGGCCGATGGCTAGGGTAGTTGCGGTGTTGATGTGTCTGGGGCAGGCATTATTTGTATGTGGGTGGGCCACCAGGGCCCGACTATCGCCCACAAGTGCGGGCAGTTCGTCTTCTATAAAGGGTTTAAAACGTTTGCGCAAAATGACTTCAGGCAGCTGTGTGTCCTTTGCTTGTTCCAAACCGAGCACCAGCTGATGATGAAGTTGCTCCGCTTGTAATATCGGTGTTTGCCAGTAACTTTTTTCAACGCGGTAGCTGTTGAGCAGCACTAGCTTTTTAACGCCCATTGCCGTCACGGTTTGCAGGATACGTTTTAACATCTTCGGTCGAGGCAGCGCTAACAGTAGTGTAAGCGGTAGCGCAGGTGGTGGTGATTGTTGTAAGTCCACCTTCAGTTCTAAAGTTTCGTTTTCATTGACTATAACCTCACCAGTACCCATGGCACCGTTCAGTAAACCCACGCTCAGGGTATCTCCTAGCTTTGCTCGATGAACATTTTGCACGTGTTCTCGGCGTCTTGCGCATAAACGAACGCGCTGATCATCAATAAAATCTTCTTCGAATAATAGAATTAAATTCATATGCGGCGGCTTTTCTCCACGCTAGCAGTAGGCCCAGTAAAACGATCACAATGCTGCCACTAACAATTCGTTTGAGCAGGTTTGGAGTCGTATTTTTCACGGTGTAGATATCAGACTTGTTGGTTTCTCAAAGGGTCCATTGAGCGGCGATGTTTGAGGCGAACGATCTATTGCTCTTAGAGTATATCGATAAACCAGCACCAAATTCCACTTTCATCATATTCGGCAATAAGCACATGGGCTTTGTAGCTTCCATATTTCAGAGTTGTTTCTAGGGCTAAATGATATGAGCGGGTATGAGGTCGGTACGATTGTCGTCATTTTTTCGAATGGCCACTCGGCAGGCATTTGTATGCTCTGAATTCGCTCGGCTTTCGATAACCGTCAGCTGGCCACCAATTTTTTTCATCAGTACTCGGTCGTATTCCATCATCTTGTAGCAGGCCGCGACATCTCCGGTGCCGATAAGCGGGCAGTTCGCATGGACTAAACCATAGCCCGTATCGCCTTCAATCTTTTCGATCGAGCAAGTTTCTCGTGGAAACATTCTCAGCCATTCTTTGGTGAGATCCTGCACAGACGCTTTTTCTTCTGCTTTCCTTGATGCAATTGTCAATTTAGCTAAGGCAAACATCAGCATTTTTGTAACAGGTGCTAACACAGGTTGCCGAGCTATAGGTCCAACGAACTTCAACACCCCGTCAAAACGCCTTGCTTCTTTGGATCGTTCCACAGTTTCTCACTCCTAAGCAATTATTTAAGGCTATCTCACTAGTAAGATGATTCTATTGAATCATCTAGCCCTATTGTAAGGTCGACCAGTCTGGCTAATAATGACCAATATTGACAATATGCATACAAAAATAGCCATTGGTGCTGATATGAAAATAGGTCTTACTCTTTATTCTGGCTGCATGGCTTCTGGTCTTTTTTCGTTTGCGGAGCTTTTGGAGGTCGCCAATCGGGTTTCAGGGAAGCCAGTCTTTGAGACGTATTGGGTTGGAGAGCAAAATTCGGTAGGGACACCCTCAGAGCTTTCACCAGCAATATTTCGTCAAGAGATGGAGATTCAACCTCATTACCAGGTCAGTGATCTGGATCTGGATGCTGTTCTTTTGCCTGGTATGTGGATCAGCTCTGCGAAAGAGCTACAAGAGGCTATGGGCTCAAACTCAGTGTTATTAGACTCACTTAGAGCACTAGGCCCTCGTGTTGAAATGTACGCGTACTGCTCCTCCGTGTGCTTTCTGGCGCACATTGGCAGACTGAACAAACAAAAAGCAACGTCTACATGGTGGTTAGCTGACTTCTACCAGAATACCTTTGCCGGGGTGGCGTGGAATTTCAATAAGACGTTTATAAGGGGTGAAAACTACATAACAGCCTCCGGGGTTAATGGTCACTTACCCATTGCCATGCATCTAATAGAAAAACATTGCGGCGAAAAAATTCTTCGAGACGTGACCAAAATTGTCTTACTTCCTAGGCCAGAGACGGTCCAGCACCCCTTTCATAAGGTGGATATTTTACTTCTCAATGATGCCCTGATGAAGAAGATTCATTATTGGGTGGAGCAAACACCCGCGTATGAATTGACCTTGGCGAATTTATCATCGCTTATGAATATTGCAGAGCGAACAATCACTCGTAGAATAAAGTCGGCGACAGGAGAGTCGGCCATGAATTTTATACGTTTGGTTAAACTTAATCAGGCTAGTGAAACTTTAATTTTTAGCAATCAATCAATCAGTGAGATTAGCAACGGCTTGGGTTACTTAGATGACCGAGTATTTAGGCGAGCATTTAAGCGAGTGACGGGATACTCGCCGGTTGAATACAGGGAAACCTTTAAGCGAAACCCAATCGCCATGGATACTAAAGACTGATTTTTTCTTGTGGACATATAAATCTGGCAAGCATATATTACGGGTCACCTAGGGTTTACCCCTATTCGCACTAGGTGCAAAGCACCTGACATTTTTGGCAAACAGGACCCAGATACATGAAAACCAGACTGACAGAATTACTTGGCATTGAGAAACCCATTATCTGTGGCGGTATGATGCGCGTGGGCACCGCGGAACTGGCGGCAGCGGTATCAAATACAGGAGCTCTGGGCACAATGACTGCGTTGACTCAGCCGACCCCCGAGCTGCTCAAAGCCGAGATTGAGAAATGCCAATCGCTGACTGATAAGCCTTTTGCGGTAAATCTGACCGTGGGAGTGGTTGCATCAGAAATTAATTATGACGATTACGTGGATGTAATTTGTAAGAGCGGCGTTAAAATTGTTGAGACCGCTGGTCGTAGCCCAGAACCGTTTATGGAAAGGTTCAATGCCCACGGAATCAAAGTAATCCACAAGTGTGTGGCGGTTCGCCATGCCTTGAAAGCGGAGCGCTTGGGTGTTGCAGCGGTTAGTATTGACGGTTTTGAATGTGCAGGGCACCCTGGAGAAGAAGACGTTCCGGGTTTGGTTCTGATCCCCGCGGCTGCCAAGAAACTGTCTATTCCTATTGTGGCCTCAGGAGGGATTGCGGATGGTCGCGGTCTGGCGGCAGCTCTGGCCTTGGGCGCCGACGGTATTAATATGGGAACGCGCTTTTTAGCGACGCAAGAAGCCCCAATTCATGAAAATGTTAAGAAAGCCATTGTTGAAATGGACGAAACGCAGACGGCATTGATTTTCCGTAGCTACAAAAACACGGCGCGCGTTTATAAAAATAGCGTCGCAATCGAAGTGGCGGCTATTGAAAAAGAGGGTGGCGATTTTTCACAAGTGCATGGCCTTGTCTCGGGGAAAATGCAAGATGTAGCATGGACAACCGGTGATGTGGATGCTGGGATGCTGACGTTCGGTATGTGTGGTGGTCTGGTTGATGATATCCCTACTTGCGAAGAGTTAGTGGGCGATATCATGTCGGAAGCCAAAGAGATTATTAGCGAGCGCCTAGCGTCTATGATGTCATAGTTACCGCTGAGCAGTTGATAGTCCTTTAAAAGCACCTTGCCAGCCGCTTGGTGCTTTTTTATTTATAAGGGCTATAGAGAATATAATGGCGTCCCCGAGACGATTCGAACGTCCGACCCTTCGCTTAGGAGGCGAATGCTCTATCCAGCTGAGCTACGGGGACACAGGCGGCGAAGTATAACAATACAATTGATTTTGCGGGAGGTATTCGGAGTATATATCTGAGATTTTTTAAACCTTGGCGGAATTTCGCACCTTTACTTCTTCAGTTTTGATCAATTATCGTCCGCCGGTTCGCCAAATAGTCCGAACAGTGCGTCTTTTTCTTCGTGGCTTACTTGAGTAAGTGTCTCAGTGTTTTCACTGTGTGCAGCGCAGACTCGATTGCGGCCTTCTTGTTTAGCTTGGTAGAGATAGCTATCGGCCCGTTTGATGAACTCCTGGGGTGATTCCCCCTCATACCCCTTGTAGATATCAACGCCTAGGCTGGCGGTGAGTTTAATGTTGTGCTCGCCATTAATGAGAGCTTTAGCTTCAATCGCCTCACGCAGCCGCTCGGCCACCTGAATGCTTGTCGCGAGGTCGGTTGAGGGAAGAATGATGGCAAACTCCTCGCCGCCGTAACGGCAGGGGATATCAATCTTGCGGGTAAAGGCGAACATCAACTCGGCGGTTTGAATGAGGGCGGCATTGCCCACTTCGTGCCCCCAGGTGTCATTTACTTTCTTGAAAAAATCGAGATCAACAAATACGAGGCCCGTGGGTAGTAGATTGCGTCGGCTTCGCTCCATCTCTTGTTCGAGTGCGCCAATAAAATGCCTGAAGTTAAATAAGCCTGTCAGAGTGTCTGTACGCACCAGCGTGCGAAGCTTCTCGTTGTCGGAGCGAAGCTCAAGAACTTCGTCAATCACCGGACAATCAATTTCACCTGCAGAACAGATTGGTCGCGGTTTAACTTCCTGTTTTGTGTCTTGCGTCATACACTCTCGTCTCAATTACGCGGCTTTACTCCGCTATCATATTCGCGTCTAGGCCAAGTGGTCAAAACTTTATTGGCTCTGGCTGGTCATACTGTGGGCAAGTCGTTAAAGTGGCCGCTTTCAATGTCATTAATAGCCCCTTACAGGATACTTTATGCTCGATACACGCCCGCTTTTGCTAGATACTGACTTTCCGGCTTTAAAGCGCGGTACGCTTGATACTTTGCAAGTAAACTTGGGTTATCTATGCAACCTCAGCTGTACTCACTGCCATGTTAATGCGGGCCCTCGGCGAACTGAGTTAATGGATCGCGAAGGCATCGACACTGTATTGGCCTTCATTGAGCAGCATAAAATACATACATTAGACCTGACGGGTGGGGCGCCGGAAATGAACCCCCATTTTCGCTATTTGGTGGAAGAGGCGCGACAGCGCGGCTGCACGGTTATAGACCGCTGTAACCTAACCATTCTACAAGAGCCGGGTTATGAGGACCTAGCTGAATTTCTGGCGGAACATCAGGTGGTCGTGAGCGCTTCACTGCCTTGTTACACAGAGCAAAATGTTAATGAACAGCGCGGTAAGGGGGTTTTTCAAGATTCCATTGATGCACTGAAAAAACTCAACGCTTTAGGTTACGGCACACAAGCTAATTTGCCCCTATGTTTGGTCTATAACCCTAATGGCAGCTTTTTACCGCCCCCCCAAGATGCCTTGCAGGCTGACTACCAGCGCAGCTTAAAAGACCAGCACGATATTGTGTTTAATCAATTACTCACAATCACCAATATGCCCATTAGTCGTTTTGGCAGCATGCTCCTTTCTAAGGGTACTTACGACGAATATATGAAGCTTCTAAAAGATAACTACGCGCCAGACAATCTAGCCACGGTAATGTGCAGAAATTTAATCAGTGTTGACTGGCAGGGTTATGTCTACGACTGTGATTTCAACCAAATGTTAGATATGCCATTAATGCCGGCATCTGAGCCCGGTTTAGTGGCGAGCGATAAAGCTAAAGTGCACCTTACTGAGTTGTTGGGGAAAAACTTTAGTGGCGAGAGTATTGTTGTAGGAGAGCATTGTTACGGCTGCACTGCAGGGCAAGGTAGCAGTTGCAGCGGCGCCTTAAACTGAGATGTTGAGTGTTGTTATTCCGGTACTCAATGAGGCTGCTAGCATAGAAAATAACCTCTTAAACCTACAGACTTGGCGTTCGTGGCTTGAAATCATTGTGGTAGATGGAGGTAGTAAGGACAAAACGCTTGCGCTCGCCAGACCTCTCGCCGACAAACTTGTTCGCACCTCCCCTGGCCGGGCTCAGCAAATGAATGTGGGTGCTCAAGAGGCAAGCGGTGACTATCTGCTATTTCTTCATGCCGATACCAAGCTGCCAATATCGATGCCCTCTGTGGTGGATGCTTGGCGGCAGAGAGGATCACTTTGGGGGTTTTTCCCAGTCAAGCTTTCGGGAACTCACTTGCTGCTGCGCTGCGTAGAGCGGGGCATGAATATTCGCTCACGCCTCACTCGAGTGGCTACCGGAGATCAATGCCTATTTATTTCTCGTAAACTTTTTGCTGAAGTGAAAGGTTTTCCAAACCTACCATTGATGGAGGATGTTGCTCTGTGTAAAAAGTTACGGGCGATTTCACCTCCTCAAGTTGAAACTCAGCAGGTCCTCACCTCCAGTCGACGCTGGGAAAGTCATGGCATTGTTAAAACGATCGTGTTGATGTGGCGTCTGCGTCTTGCCTATTTTATGGGGCGCGACCCCCATCAACTGGCGAAACGCTACTATCCTGGCTACAAGCGCGAGAGCTCGAGCCATGATTGAATACGCATTCCCAAACTATAAAATAGTACAGTTTGCCAAGGCGCCTTTATTGGGTCATGTAAAAACCCGTATGCAGCCGGCTTTGAGCTTGCGGGCAAGTGTGGATTTGCATCGCATACTCACGCAGCACACCGTGGATATGATTGCACGAGCGCAGGCGTGTCCGCACGAACTCTGGGTAGATTCTAATCTAGACCATCTTTTTTTCAGAGGTTTAGTGGCCCAGTCAGCTTGCCAGTTAGAGCAGCAAGTGGCAGGTGACCTCGGAGTTAAAATGGCGTTTGCAGTGCAGAGCAGTTTATCCTCATGCAAAGGCCTAATCTTGGTAGGCAGTGATTGTCCGTTTATTGATGAAGCTTATTTACGCAAGGCTTTGCTATCATTGGAGGCTGGTAATGAGGCGGTTATTGGGCCTGCGAATGATGGTGGTTACGTGCTCTTGGGTTTAACACGATATCACCCGTCCATGTTTAAAGATATCGATTGGGGAACGGATAAAGTATTTCAACAAACGTCTCATCAGTTTGAAGCTCTGGGCATAGAGTTAGATATTTTGCCGACACTTTCAGATATTGATGAGCCAGAAGATTTGGCGCTTTTGAAGCAATTGCCACACACAAATGTATTGAGTTTGTTTGCGGAGGCGGTAGGCTAGAATTTATTTTTCACTAATGCAAGGCAGGCCAAGGGTGGCCAGCCTTGTCACTTAATCTCAATCAGTTGCCACTGGCTACCCGGCGGATTTCTCCGCGTCGCGCATTGAGCTGGAGCTCAATAATATACCGATCAACGTGTTTCTGTTGCAGTCGACTCAAACCGTGAAACTCAAACCCACAGAAATACAAACCTGTGGATTTTTCATAGCGGGGGTGTCGAGCAATGAGCGAGCAGCGCACCACAAAGTCTTGGTTGACATCAATACTGCAGTCGGAAAACTTTTCGCCTACTTTAATTTCTGGGCGAATAAAGTGTGAGAATTCCACGCCCAAGCCTGAAGTTGACAAGTCAATCATCTTTCCAGTAATCGGCTCGTCTCGCGCCTCTCCTAGTAAAGAAATGCGGCTATTGTCATACTGATCAATGCGAGCTCTGTAGGCATCGCGTCTTTGTTTGTGATGAATTAATCGAGGAAAACCTAGTCCAAAGGCATGGTCGTAACCGCTGGGATTCTGGGAGCGAATGCCATCAAATTTACAGTGAATATGTATGCCTTCGTATACACCTAAGAGAGTAAAGGGTTCCCCAGCTCGAAGACGTTGGTTTCCAGCTTCCGGAATGAGCTCGTCAATGACAATCAGTTCTTGCCCCAAATCACTGTGAATGACTAGGCTGCTGTATTCACGTTTGTCGCCGTGAAACTTCAAGCTTAGTAAGCTGTGCGTTAACTGCAGTGCTCGAAACACCCGAAAGATATCTTTCGTTGACGTGAACTGTTGCCCGTTGCTTTCATTCATCATGCTGCTGTGCCTGCTAGCCGTCGCCTGTCGAGTACTCATACTGGCTTCTCCTTAAGCTTTAATCATAGTATGTGTATGGCTATTTGACCTCTTAACGCCCGATTGATTATAAAGTTCGGGGCTGGCGACTTGGCCTTTCAGTAGATTCACGAGGTGCCCAAGTGTGTTGCGGCTGCGAGTGATCAATTTACCGTTCACCTGGTTCATGGTGTGGCAGGCCTTGAGTTCGTCCTGTATCCAGGTCCATTCGGCTTGGGTTTCGCTGTTTGTCATATCCCGCAATAACTGTTCCCAAGACTCTTTAGTGGTGGGAAGGTTGGTGGCTTTGAGTATGCTGGCGCGCTGTTGCGAAGAGCGGTCTAACTCACTCAGAAGGCGATTCTTTTCCTCGATGAGAGGGGGAAGTTCACTATGATTGCGGGTTTTCAAAGCCTCGCACTCCTGCTGGAGCGTCAACTTTAATTGCGCGATTGAAGCCTTATCGTTCTTGATAAGGGTGGATATTAGCTGGCGATGTGTAGAGCTCATGGAGCACCTCTCGAGTAAACAGTTTGATTGCTGCGCCTACAGTTGGGAAGACTGCGGAACAATCGGTTTACGTGAGTAGGTCGTCCTGATCAAGCATGCTGCCGGCAATGCTTTCAGCATTAATGGTATAGGTGCCATCGTTAATGGCTTGTTTAATGGCAGCTACGCGATCGGGGTTACCGCTGTCGGCTGTAGCAATACTGGCTTCTAGACGACTCATGGCTTGCGCTTGACTGCTCAACACCACCTCGTCGGCTCCTCCATTGCTGTTTGATTGCCCAGTAGGCACCGGGTTATTGTTGCTGGCCCCAGTTTCAGCGGCCTTGCTGCGGGTTCCGGCTGAATTGCCCGGGTTTAGCCCGTTATTTGTGTTAATGACCATCACGCGTTTCCCAACTGTAATTGCACTGTATCTCGAATGGAGGTTTTCCCTCATAGGGCTTATCGGCAGCCTTACGGTCTACTTTAGCAAAAAAGCGCTCTTAATTAGCGTTTTTTAGCCCTCCAATCGATGAATTTTTATAAAGTCACCCGAACCATGCCCTGATTGACTATGCGGGCATTCACTATTCTCTTGGATGACGTATTCTTAACCTTTATCTGCTCGCCAATATGACCATTGCTCATAGCAACGCCGTTGGCGACTACAGTAATTGCACCAGCACTGGCTTCTAAGGTGACTTGGTCGCCGCGCTTAATCACCAGAGGTCTCGTAAGATTGTGTCTCATTATGGCGTCGCCACCGCTGGCGGGGCGTTTTAGAGCTTTACCTACAGCCATTTTTGGCTCGTGCATAAATCCCCTGCTGTTGCTTTTGAGTTTCCGCACCTCAAAGGACAGGTCGTTCGCCGTGATAATGTGGCCTCGAGGAAGGTGGTTATTGGCTACCAATACCTCGGTCTCAGCGCTGATCGTGACCGGCACATATACACTCCAAGGCCGACTGCCTTGGCAGCTTACTTTCACCGTTAATCTAGAGCTACGGCGCGCAGGGTTTGTTTCAGGCGTCAAAGGTTTGTCGCAGGCCGTAAGCAAGAGGCGATGATCTAGATTTCCCGCTTTAATTTCTACTGAAAGTGTATGGGGGGCCAGCACCAGAGGATGGCTTGCGCGCAGGGCCTGCTCAGCGACTTCACGGATCTTATCCAATGACTCATAATTGCCTGCAAATGCGCTAAGGGCTTGTGAAATCAGGAAAAATCCTAAATTAATACTACGAAGTCTCATCGTCTTGGCCTATCATTAATGGAGCTACAGTGTGCTGGGCCACATTCCCCTGAAGCTCTTATTTAAAAGTGCTGACAAACAGGGTTAAAGAGTGCCGGTATTCAGCCGCTAATTAAGCTATAGCATAAGGTCTGCAAGCTTTGTGCCCACTTTTACAAATAACAGAGGATGATTCATGGCCGGTATTATGGATAGTGTCAATCAGCGCACTCAACTGGTTGGACAAAATCGCCTCGAACTGCTGTTGTTTCGCTTGGGCGGCGATCAACTCTACGGCATTAATGTTTTTAAAGTTAAAGAAGTTTTACAGTGTCCTCCGCTGAACGAGATTCCTAAACGCAGCCCAGTAGTGCGCGGTGTGGCCCATATTCGCGGCGGCACAATATCGATTATGGATATGAATTTGGCCACCGGTCACGGTGAGCTTGAAAATCTACCTGAGTGTTTTGTAATCATTACCGAGTACAACCGGTCGACTCAAGGTTTTCTAGTGCGCTCTGTGGAGCGAATTGTGAATATGAATTGGGAAGATATTCATCCGCCACCCAAGGGCGCCGGCAGCGAGAACTACCTTACCGCCGTCACTGAGGTGGAGGGCAAATTAGTTGAAATTATTGATGTCGAGAAAATTCTTGCAGAAGTAAGCCCTATAAGCGAAGAGGTAAGTGCGGGCATCATTGAGGACGGCATTGGCGAAAGGGTGATTCAGAAGCATGTGTTAATTGTTGATGACTCAAATATTGCGCGTAAACAGATTCAGCGTGTGATTGAGGGTATGGGCATTAAAACCACCCTGAAAAAGGATGGTCGCGAAGCGATTGAATACCTTCAAAGCCTAGCTGATGAGGGCAAAAACGTTTGTGAAGAGCTCATTTTGATTATTTCTGATATTGAAATGCCTGAGATGGATGGCTATACCTTCACGGCCGAGGTGCGGAACAATCCGGAGTTGAAAGACCTGCACATTATTCTGCACACCTCATTAAGTGGTGTGTTTAACGAAGCAATGGTGCGCAAAGTGGGCGCTGACGACTTCCTCGCGAAATTCCATCCCGATGAATTAGCAAAGCGCGTCAATGACCGAGTTATGTCGATGACGGGTGAAAGTTTAATTGATGAAGACGAGCTAGGCGGGTAAGGTGTTTTTTTTCTGTAGAATGGCTTGGAAGTAGGTCCTTGGATTTAAGTGATTTTGATGTATTTCGTGATTTTTTGCATGAAACTTGCGGCATTTTCTTAGGTGAAAATAAGCAATACTTGGTGGCTACACGTATTCGGCGAATTCTCGCTGAACACGATTTGGCCTCACTAACGGAACTGGTCAGCGCCTTAAAGCGCAATCGCCACACTAAGTTACGCCAAATGGTTATCGACGCGATGACCACAAATGAGACCTTTTGGTTTAGAGACACCTACCCCTTCGATTATTTGAAGCAAACTTTGTTGCCTGAATTAGTGTCGCAGGGTCGCGGGCCTTTGCGTATTTGGTCGGCGGCTTGCTCTTCTGGGCAGGAATCGTTTTCCATCAGCATGAGTGTTGAAGAGTATCGGCGCAGCGCCATGAAAGGCCTCCACCGCGAGGTTGAAATTGTCGGCACGGATTTGTCTTCTGTGGTTTTGGAGGCGGCGGGGAAGGGCGAATATGACCATATGGCGGTGATGAGAGGCCTGTCTCGAGAGCGCCTAGCCATGTTTTTTGAGCAGAAAAATGATGACACATGGCGTGTAAAAGCCGATATTCGACGGCGAGTGAGCTTTAAATCATTGAATCTAATGGACCCATACATCGGTATGGGAAAATTCGACATCATTTTCTGCCGCAACGTGCTGATATACTTTAACGCTGACTTGAAGCGAGACATACTGCAACGTATGCACGCAGCGCTCAACCCTGGGGGTTTGTTGTTTTTAGGTTCCTCTGAGGGTTTAGCCGGCGCATCTGAGCTGTTTAAGATGATCAATTGCAGTCCAGGAATTGTTTATAAGGCGCTTTAGTACCCTTTTGCCCTTAAAGGGGAAACATCTTGCCGCTCTTTTGGCGGCCTGCCATTTTTTAGCGGCCCCTCAGTTTTTCAGCAAATAAAAACTCCTTGCAAATCAATGTATTACAAGGTATTTCCCCACTTGGCACAAGCCTTGCTCTAGTTCCTGTAAGCAATTAATTTCAGCGATGAGCGGCAGGCAACCATGGCAATCAGTTTTGATAAAGCACTCGGCATTCACGAACACGCACTCAAGTTGCGCACGCAACGTGCTGAAGTGCTGGCCAATAACCTCGCCAATGCGGACACCCCTAACTTCAAGGCTCGCGACATTGATTTTAAGGCGGCCCTAAGCGCTCAGGGACAGGGCTCCGAGCGTATGGCTATGGCCTCAACCAACAATCGCCACCACAGCAGCACTCCGGATCTTTTTGATCAAGGCTTGCTTATGTACCGCACCCCACAGCAACCATCTATTGATGGCAACACGGTAGAAGAGCACGTAGAGCACGGTGAATACATGAAAAACTCTCTGGCCTTTCAGGCGGGTTTTACTTTTTTGAATGGCCGCTTTAAAGGCCTGATGACGGCTATTAAGGGAGATTAATCATGGGTCTAAGCACAGTATTTGATATCGCCTCCAGCGGCATGAATGCACAGAGTGTGCGCTTGAACACCACGGCCAGCAACATGGCCAATGCGCAGTCAGCCAGCAGTAGCGTCGATGAAGTGTATCGCGGCCGTCACCCCGTGTTTGCGGCAATGCATCAGCAGGCTATGGGCGGCAGTCAAGGCATAGACTCTTTTGCTGACCCAGACGGCAGTACTTACGGAGTGCAGGTTATGGGGGTTGTGGAGAGCGACGCCGAGTTGCAACGTCGTTATGAGCCCAATCACCCTGAGGCTGATGAAGAAGGTTATGTGTTTTACCCCAACGTGAACATCATGGAAGAGATGACCAATATGATATCGGCATCCCGCGCGTTTCAAGTGAACGTAGAAACGATGAACGCGGCGAAATCTATGATGCAGCGTGTGCTGACTCTGGGTCAATAATAGGTAGGTAGAGACCAATGGAAACTAATGCAACAGAAGCTACCGGTGCAAGTTACCTTGACCAATTTCGAACGCAGGAAGAAACCAACGCTGCGTCGAATGAGTTGGGCAAAGACGAATTCCTAAAGCTCTTAGTGACTCAGCTGGAGAACCAAAACCCGCTGGAGCCTCAAGACAATGGCGAGTTTATTGCGCAGTTGGCGCAGTTTAGTTCGCTTGAAGGTATCGATAACCTTAACGATACCATGACGAGTTTTGCCGAGAGTTCGCAGTCAAATCAAGCACTTGAAGCTTCTCTGTTAGTGGGGCGTCAGGTGCAGGTAGACACCGATACGGGATATTTACAAGAAGGTGAGATGTTCACGGGGGCGATTGAGCTCCCAGTCACCAGCGCTAACGTAGTACTGAGTGTATACGACGACAAGGGCGCCTTATTACGCAGTGCTAACCTGGGTAGTCAGCCGGCCGGCACAGTAGACTTTGGCTGGGACGGCAAAGACAACGACGGCAACTTATTGCCGTCTGGCAATTACCGTATTAAGGCAGAAACCAAGATCGACGATAAAACTCAAGAACTTAATACTCTGCTGGGCGCCAACGTTAACAGTGTGACACTGGGGAACGCGACCCGGGAGATGACCCTTAATTTACAAGGCATAGGCCCAGTTCCTATGTCGCAAGTTACCACCATTCAATAAGCGTATTCACCTTATGAGGACAGGCATATGTCATTTAATATTGGCCTAACGGGCATCAAGGCGGCTGACGCCGACCTACGGGCAACGGGCAACAATATTGCCAACGCCAGTACCACAGGGTTTAAGCGCTCGCGTGCTGAATTTGGCGACGTATACGCCAGTTCAATTTTGGGTAGTGGCTCTAACTCAACAGGTAGCGGTGTATTGCTAACCGATGTGGCTCAGCAATTTACTCAGGGTAATATTTCTTTTAGTGACAGTAGTTTAGATCTCGCGATTAATGGCGGGGGCTTCTTCATCATGAGTGATGATGGCGATGTTTCGTACACTCGCGCGGGCATGTTTTCTACGAATAAAGAAGGGTTTATTGTCGACAATTCCGGGGCGCGCTTGCAAGGTTTTGGTGCGGATTCAGATGGCAATATTATTAATGGTGTGCTCACCGATTTGCAGGTGCAGAGCGGTAACCAAGCACCTCAGCCTACAGCCATTGTAAACTCCGAATTTAACCTAGATGCCACCGAAGTGGCCCCAGAAGAACTTTTGGTAAGTGCTGACGGTTCAAATGTTCTTTTGCCTTCAGCTGCTGGTACTATTTCAACGTCTATTAGCTCAGTGTTTGCGGCAAGCGCCTTCGATTTTAACGCGAACAACGCGGATATGAATTTTTCTGTGAGCGGTAACGCGGCCTTCACTGTCAGCTTTACCGGGGCGACTGTAGGTGCGGTTGGTAATAATGATGCCCTAATTGATGACGCGACGGAATTGGTGGCTGTATTGAATGCTGCATTCACCGCGCCAGCGCCAGCGCCTTATGACGATTTTACGGCGGTAGATACATCCGGTGTTGGAACTGGACCAATAGAAATCCGCTATACGGGTACTGGTGCAGGTAATGGCACCAATTTTTCTGTAACTTATGGCGGAACCGGTGCGGCGGGTTTGCAGAGTATTATCAGCAACATTTCCCCGGGTGCCAGTTCGGCGTTTGAGGTGCAAGACAACGGCTATAATCCAGGCCTGCTAGATGTAATTACTGCGACCGGAACTACCACTCTCGACCTTTCCACGGTTCCTGGAAACAATGCTTCGGCTCGCGAAATTGCTACCGAAATTAATTTGCAAAACCAATTACAGAATTTGGGTGTTAGTGCCAGTGCACATACTCAAGTGCGTCTGAGTGATATTGGCAGTACCTTCGCATCCGGCGAATTGATCTTGGCGCTTAAACCCTCGGCGGGCGGAGGGGCCACTAGTTTTATTAATTTGACAACAACGGGTTCAACCGTCCAGGAGATTGTTAACGCGATTAATGGCGCGAACATAACCGGGATTTCGGCTGTGCAATCGGTTGATGGTTTTGGTAACCCCTCAGTTGATGTCACTGCGCAAAATGGTGAGGACATCATCATTCAAAACTTGGGTGCTGACCCCACAGATGTTGTCAGTATAGAAGGCTTAACGGCGGCTGGATCATCTCTGGCGCCACCGGCAAATAGCGCTGGCGCATTAGTACTGAACATTGCTGAGCAAAGAATTATTGGCGGCGAGGTTGATGTGAGCGTGGCCGACGGCGTCACAGTGTTGGCCAATGCTATAACGCCCGGTAATGTCTGGGGCTCGTTGCCAGGTAACTCTAGTAATACTTTTGATCCCTTAGACCCTGAGACTTATAACTCGGCTACCTCTGTAACGGTGTATGACAGTTTGGGTAATTCTCACATAATGACCCAGTATTTCGTGAAAGAGAGAACAGACCCCCTTAATACGGCAACCACTTCAAATACATGGTCTATGTATGTATTGATTGATGGTCACGACGTGGGTAATCCGGCGGCGGGTAGTTCCTTGCCTGGCCGAGCGCAATTTAATATGCGATTTAACTCAGATGGTACATTAGACCCCGCGTCTGACGGCCCATTCTTGGTTACAAACTGGACTCCCGTTGATGAGAATGGCAATTTCAATGGTGCTTTAGGATCTAATCCCGCAGGCACATTGCCCATTACGTCTCCTGCCACCGATTCTAACTTCGAGATTGATATTGACGGCACAACACAGTTCGGTAGTGACTTCGGTGTTATCGCGGTAACGCAAAACGGTTTTACCACGGGCCGTTTAACCGGCTTGAATATTGATGATGCGGGCATTATCTTTGCGCGATTCACTAATGGTCAGGCGCAAGTACTTGGGCAAGTGGCTTTGGGCGGTTTTACCAATGAAGGCGGTTTGCAGCCTTTAGGCAGCACCAACTGGGCTGAAACATTTGAATCGGGCACGGTGGTTGTGGGTACGCCACAGAGTTCAGCGTTGGGCGCCATTCAGTCCGGTGGCTTGGAAGACTCTAACGTAGACCTATCTGCGGAGTTGGTGAAACTGATTATTGCTCAGCGCAACTATCAGTCCAATGCAAAAACCATTGAAACTGCCGATCAGGTAACACAAACCATCTTGAACATCTAAATCCCTTCTTTTTAGACCTATTTCTGTTTTATTCAGTGCGTGGGCCATGTTGGCCCGCGTCTTGCAATTTCCTGTTTAAGTTATGTAAAAAACCCGTTAGCGCGGTTTTTTGTCAACAGAACAGCTAATTTTTGCCGCTCGGCGGCGAAAGTTTGCAGACAGGAGTTTTTGATGGATAAGGCACTTTATATTGCAATGACCGGCGCCAAGCACAACATGCTGGCTCAGTCAGTTCACGCTAACAACCTAGCCAACGTGAATACCACCGGCTTTCGCGCCGACTTTGCCCAAGCGCGCAGCATGGCGGTGTATCACGGTGACGGTCATCAGAGCCGTGCCTACGCACTTACCGAAAGCCCCAGTACTGATTTCAGTGAAGGCTCAATGATGTCTACCGGTCGCGAGTTGGATTTTTCCATTCGTGGCAAAGGCATGATTGCCGTGCAAGCTCCCGATGGTAGTGAAGCTTATACCCGAGCGGGTAATTTAGCGCTCGGCCCCAATGGCGAACTCCTGACGGCCAATGGCTTGCCTGTTTTGGGTGACGGCGGACCGATTGTTTTGCCTCCTGCGGAAAAAATTGATATTGGCAGTGACGGCAGCATTACCGTTTTGGGCGCGGGGGAAGGGGCGGCCACTCTGGTGTTAGTTGACCGTATCAAATTAGTGGGTGATGACGTAAAAAATATGACAAAAGGTAACGACGGCCTAACCCGCAGTCGTGACGGTGAGCCTTTAGAGGTAGACGGCGATGTTCGTATTGTGTCGGGATTTCTCGAGAGCAGCAACGTAAACGCCATTAATGAATTTACTGAAGTGCTGTCACTGGCACGGCAATACGAAATGCACATAAAAATGATGAAAACAGTAGAAACGAATTCCGAAGCCTCGGCACGTTTATTGCAAACACAGTAAGTATCGGGGCTTAGAGCCAAAAAACAGTCGCGATAAAAAATAGAGACAGGTGATCTTATGCACGCAGCACTATACATCAGCAAGACCGGATTGAGCGCCCAAGACAAACAGCTCTCCACAATATCGAACAACTTGGCAAACGCCTCTACGGTTGGTTTCAAGCGTAACCGAGCCGTGTTTGAAGACCTGTTTTATCAAGTGCAGCGTCAGCCAGGTGCTCAGGCTACGCAAGACACTCAACTGCCCTCTGGGCTGCAAATTGGTACTGGTACACGCGTTGTTGCCACGCAAAAGCAATTTACTGAAGGCAGCATGCAGGTAACGGGGCAGTCCTTAGATATCGCCATTGACGGTCGCGGTTTCTTCCAGCTTTTACAGCCTAACGGCGACATTGGCTATACCCGCGATGGTCAGTTTCAAATTAGCGACCAGGGCGAGCTTGTCAGCGCCAGTGGTCAAGTAATGCAGCCGGCCATTACCATTCCAGCGGGCACGCAGAAAATCACTATTGGTACGGATGGAACAGTTTCGGCATCACTCGCCGGTCAAACCGCGGATCAGAATCTTGGCCAAATCGAGACAGTCGATTTCATCAACCCCGCTGGCTTGCAGTCGGTGGGTGGAAACGTATATCTACAGACCGCGGCCAGTGGTGACCCCGTAGGCGGCACACCAGGCTTAGACGGTTTAGGCAGTCTGAAGCAGGGCGTATTAGAAAACTCTAACGTTGATATTGTTGAAGAGATGGTGAACATGATCACAACTCAAAGAGTCTATGAATTGAACTCAAAAGTAGTGTCTACCGCTGATTCAATGTTGCAATTCTTGTCGCAGAACTTATAGCGGCTGTTAGTCATTGATAGAAGGTGCAGGGTTAAGCTGATGAAACGAGCCGCGAGAGTCTTATTTATTCTGTTATTGAGTGTGGCGCAGTATGCCTGCGTGGTGCAAATTCCGGCGGAACCTAATGATCCAGCGTTTGCACCAGTTCACCCTCTGCCCACAGTCATGCCTGTCGCGTCTTCCGGTGCAATCTATAACGTTGCGAATTCAAACTCCCTTTATAGTGATACTAAAGCGCGTCGTGTTGGTGACTTAATTACTGTGGTGTTGAATGAACAGACTTCTTCTAGTAAATCGAGCAATGTCACAGTAGACAAAGGTTCTGCGGTAACTATCGGGGAGAATGCTGCAGGCAACACCTTGCTGGGCACAAATCCCTCGCTGAAGGCGCTTAGCCTTGCGACCAATATTAGTGGCGACCGAGAATTTACCGGCGAAGCGGACGCAGACCAAAGTAACAGCTTAAGCGGCAATATTTCTGTCACCGTGGCGGGAATATTACCCAACGGCAATTTACAAGTTCGAGGTGAAAAATGGCTGACCTTGAACCAGGGGGACGAATTTATTCGCATAAGCGGTATTGTGCGCCCCGAAGATGTTGGGCCTGAAAACACTGTGATGTCTTTTAAGCTGGCAAATGCTCGAATTACCTATAGCGGCCGTGGCAGTTTGGCGGACTCGGCGCAAATGGGCTGGTTGGGGCGTGTTTTCAATAGCCCAGTGTGGCCTTTCTAATGACTAATCCCCGGGCGTTTATCATGATTGTTTCTCAGTCTTACTACCGTTTCGGCCTGGCCTTTTTGCTCAGTATCTTGTGTGCTTTTGGTAGTGTGCAAGCGAAAGCAGAGCGCATTAAAGACATTGCCAGCGTGGCGGGTATACGCTCCAACCAGTTGTTGGGTTACGGCTTGGTCGTGGGCCTTGACGGCACTGGTGATAAAACCAATCAGGCACCATTTGCGACCCAGTCTTTCATTAGCATGTTGAAACAATACGGCATTGCTCTACCTGCTGGCTCGCGAATGCAGCTAAAAAATATTGCCGCGGTAATGGTTACCGCAACATTGCCGGCGTTTGCGAAACCCGGTCAAACAATTGACATAACCGTGAATTCAATTGCAAACGCAAAAAGTTTGCGCGGCGGCAGCTTGCTGATGACCGAACTTAAAGGCGCTGATGGTAATGTCTATGCTTTAGGGCAGGGTAATCTAGTAGTGGGCGGCTTGGGTGTTGGAGGCTTAGACGGCTCCAAAATCACCATCAATGTGCCCAGCGTGGGGCGCATTCCAGGTGGAGCCTCTGTTGAACGTGAAGTACCCAATAATTTTTCTGCCGGGCAAAGCATTGTATTTAATCTAAACCGCAATGATTTCACAACGGCCATGCGAATGGCAGCCAAAATCAATGAAACTCTGGGGCCTGATGTGGCCAGAGCAATTGACTCTACTTCTGTGCGGGTGGACGCGCCGGTTAACGTAGCGCAAAAAGTGAATTATTTAGCCTTGCTCGAAAACCTGGAAGTTGAGCCGGGGGACGAGGCTGCACGCGTTGTTATTAACTCTCGCACTGGCACCATAGTGGTAGGGCAGCATGTACGGGTATCACCCGTTGCCATTACACACGGCAGCTTAACAGTGACCATTTCTGAGTCGGTTAATATAAGTCAACCCAGCGCTTTCTCTGGTGCAGGCGCAACGGCGGTGGTGCCTGAATCGAATATCTCTGTCGAGCAAACACCTCTAACAAACCGGCCAATGTTCAAGTTTGCGCCAGGGCCCTCTTTGGACGAAATTGTGCGCGCGGTTAACGAAGTGGGCGCAGCGCCGGGCGATTTAATGGCCATCCTTGAAGCCTTAAAACAAGCCGGCGCGTTAAAAGCCGACATCATGGTGATATAGGGCGCGCTTATGTCTATGCAAATTGATCAAGGCAGCATTTACACGGATCTAGCAGGCTTGCAGAAATTGAAGTCTATGCCGGATGAAAATTCCGATGAAGCATTAGCCGCTGTCGCAAAGCAGTTCGAATCAATATTTGTCAATATGATGTTGAAGTCTATGCGCGACACCAATGCCGTGTTTGAAGAAGACAACTTCATGCACTCCAATGAATCAAAGTTCTATCAAGACATGATGGACAACCAAATGGCCGTGAGCTTGTCTCAGGGCAATGGTATTGGTTTGGGCGACGTATTGTATCGCCAGCTCAAAGCGAAAGTCGTCGGCCCTGAAGATATTGCAGCAGCAGAAGCGGCAATGAAAGGCGGCGCGAAACCGAGTGGGGAATTAAATTTCTTAGACCGGCTTCACCAACCCCGCATGCCTACATCAAAAGCCGAGTCAGAAGATGAGTCCTTTGCATCCCCTCAGGCTTTTGTTGAGAAAATTTACCCCCTAGCAGAGCAGGTCTCTGCAGAAGTGAATGTTGATCCTCGCTATCTGGTCTCGCAAGCGGCCCTAGAAACAGGCTGGGGTCAGAAAATGATTAAGAACGCCAACGGCGATAACAGCTTTAACCTATTTGGTATAAAGGCCGACAGTCGCTGGCAGGGCGACGTGGCCACTGTGCCAACCGTGGAATATCGTGATGGACTTGCTCGGCGGGAGCAGGCCGATTTCAGGGCTTATGATTCCTATGAAGCCAGTGTTAAAGACTATGTGAGCTTCATTCAAAGCAATGGTCGCTATCAGCAAGCCTTGAATAATACGGACACGGGCGAAGCTTACGTCAGTGAATTGCAGCGGGCGGGTTATGCCACAGACCCTCGATACGCGGAAAAAATTAAAGCGATTGCAGACCAACCCATGTTAATGGCCTTGGCAGGAGAGGAATAGACTAGTGCCTGGATTACTCGATACAGCGGTAACCGGACTGCGCGTTAGCCAATCGGCCTTGCGCACGGCAGGGCATAATATTGCCAACGCGAATACCGACGGCTTTAGTCGTCAGCATGTTGAGGTGGCCACGAATACGGCATCTTTTGCCGGTTCTGGCTATATTGGCAATGGCGCTTCGGTAACCTCGGTACAGCGTACTGCAAATGAATTTGTAACGGCGCAACTAAGAACCGATACCTCTCTTGCTGCTGCTCAGGTAGCCTTTGGCGAAAACATTCGCCAGCTGGATACGCTCTTGTCAGATACTGCCTCTGGTTTGTCCTCTGCGCTCGACAGTTTTTTTTCTACGCTGCAAAATGCGGCTGATGATCCAACCTCAGTACCTGCTCGGCAATTGGTGATTAGCGAGGCCGGTAATTTAGCCACGCGCTTCCACTCGATTTACGAACGTTTCGAGTCGATGAACGAAAGCATCAACGCAAAGATGGAAGTTTCTGTCGCGCAGATCAATGCCTTATCCTCCAATATTGCACAACTCAATGTCAATATTGCGGCCGTTAGCGGTGCGAGTGACAACCCGCCCAATGACTTGCTGGACCAACGCGATGAAGCCCTTAGGCAATTGTCGGAGCTTGTTTCCATACAGACCTTTGAACAAGACAATCAAGTTAACGTGATTGTGGGAGGCGGCCAGTCGCTGGTAATCAGTGGCACGGCGCGTGAACTTACAGTAATTCCCGGTGAGCTGGATGCCAGTCAACTTGATATCGCTTATAACGACGAGCTGGGTGCCCAGAGTATTTCTGATCGCTTGTCGGGTGGTGAAGTGGGTGGATTACTCGAATTTCGGGATTCAGTTCTAGCGGACTCTTTTAATGAGTTAGGCCGAATCGCTATGGTAATGGCCTCAAATTTTAACGACGCCCACGCTCAGGGTATTGACTTAAATAATAATTTCGGCGGCAACTTTTTTCGCGACGTTAACGACCCCGATCTAGTGCTCAATCGCGTGTCTGGCAGCACAACTAACTCTGCCCCAGACGATAGAGTTATTAGCCTAGAAGTTGTGGACAGTGGTCAAATCACCTCAAGTAACTATTCCTTAGAAATCACCTCCGCTGGCGGCCTATATCGTATTATTCGCGAGAGCGATGGTGCAGAGGTGGCCGCAGGTTCTGTGTCTTCTAACTCTCTACCTCAGACCATAGAGTTTGATGGCCTGAGGCTTGGTTTTCAAGAAGGGTCATTTCAAAATGGTGACAGTTTTCTCATACAGCCTACTCGCACAGCGGCTAGAGATTTCGACACCGTTGTTGCCCGTGCTGAGGAATTGGCTTTTGCGAGCCCTCTGGCTACAGACGCTGATTTAGGCAATACCGGAACCGGTGAGATCTCGGCAGGTGAGTTATTGGGCTTAGTAGACGCGAATGGCGACGCTTTGCCTACGTTTGCGAATAGAGGCGAAATGAACCCACCTTTAGTGGTGGTATTTACCTCACCTACAACTTACGACGTGATGGACAATAGCGACCCATCTAACCCCGTGCATTTAGACCCACCATTGCGCAATCGAGTCTATACACAAGGATTTAACAACCCCATTTTCACTGATGACATTGGTGAAACCATGGTGGCCGGCCGAGGCGCCTTGTTAGGTTTGCCCGCGGGAAGTTCGGTAGTGACACAAGCGAGTGTGCAGCCGGGTGTGGCTGTGCCAAGTTTTGCCGCGACCAGCTTTAATGGCAGTACAGATCAGTTTTCCTTTGATGTTGTAGTATCTGGAACCGGTGGCGTTAGTGACGGCACTACACAGGTCACAATTAACAGCCCGGCTATCGTTGATGAAGCAACTCTTTTAGCAGACATTAATGATGATTTGGCGGGTAGTGGCGTAACGGCTTACATCAACGACGGCGGCACTTTAGCCTTCAAGCTTGATACAGTGGGCGGAGGTGACGTTACGCTCAATAATTATAACAATGATCCAGATTTGGGTGGTGACCCTGCACCTGGTGGTCAGGCTAATACCTTGTTGGGTTTTAATATTGAAGGCGCAAACTTTACCTCTGTTGGGGACGCCGATGGCACCAGTGGCGTAGGCTCACTGGTTAACAACTATACCGCCGACTCGGTCACATTTAATACTGTAAATCCTACTACAGGGGCCATTACCAGTACGCCAATATTTGTTCCGGCTAACTCCAGCGCCAGAGACACGGCCAGCTTGCTGAGTGCCACCCCCGGCGTTACGGCCAATGCTCGCAATTATATGGAAATTTCCAACTTAAATTTGAACTCAACATCGGCGTCGCAAATTACCCTGAATGGTATTGACCTCTTGGAGCACGGGGTAGATGGCGTTTCAGGAGCGGTGATTCTTTCGCCTAGCGTTCCAGACCCCGCATCGAACCCAGCTGAGTTTAATCAATACCTTGCGGAACGAATTAACAGTGATCCCACCTTACAGGCTTTGGGTATTCACGCCCAGAGTGCTACCGATTCCGTGACCGGAAGGTTGGAATTGCGTATTAGTTCCTCTAAGGGAGATGATTTTAATTTGTCTATGGCCGCAGCGCCGGGAGATTCTATTGATGTTAGCGACGGCACCAATGATAATTTGGAACTCACGGGCACTGGCGTAGATACCATAGCATCGGTTGTCGTTGGTGGCACAGTGGATGTCACTATGGCGTCTGATATAAGTATGATTACCAGCCCTTCCACAAGTGGTTTATTTGGCGATAGCTCTGCAGCCGGTTTTGCTCAGTCAACCTATCTTGGTATACAAGCACAAGTATCGGGAAATCATGAAGAAGGCGACAAGTTTTTTCTAGATTTTAACACGGATGGTGTGTCGGACAACCGTAACGCACTCCGTATGGACGCATTAGCGTCTGACAAAACCGTTGATGGCGGCCGTTCTACGCTTTCTGAAAATTACGCGAAACTGGTAGAAGAGGTGGGTATTGAAACCAGCGCTGCCAATATTAATGGCGAAGCTTCTCTGCAAGTTTTGCAGCAAACTACTGATTTGCGAAATTCAATATCAGCCGTGAATTTGGATGAAGAAGCGTCCAATTTAATTCTGTTCGAACAAATATATAACGCCAACGCTCAAGTTATTTCTGTGGCGCGGGATTTATTTGATCGATTAATTAGCATATTCTAGGTTACTGACCATGCGCATTTCATCACTACAGATATTTGGTATTGCCACCAACAGTATCGCCGATGCTAATGAAGCTTTGGCGAAAACGCAGTCGCAACTGTCAACGGGCCAGCGCGTGCTGACACCCGCCGATGATCCCGTGGCCTCAACAAAAATTGTTCAACTCAATCAAGAGTTGGCGCGAGTTGAGCAATACAATAATAATCTTAATATCGCTGAAAACAATTTGCTTCAGGAAGAGGCTGCCCTAGATAGCGTATTGAATCTCTTGCAGCGTGTTCGCGAACTCACCGTTCAAGCTGGTAATGTAGGCCCCTTGACTCCGTCGGACTATACGACCCTAGCTGCTGAGGTTGACTCGCGGATGGACGAGCTTTTCAATCTGGTCAACACAACTAATGTGAGCGGAGATTTTATCTTTTCTGGTTATAAGGGGAAGACGCAAACGGTGGTTGGTTCGGCAACCGAGGGCTACAAATTTCAGGGGGATGAAGGCGAAACTCGAGTTAAAATATCCAACAATACCACCATTGCCATGAGTGATTCAGGAAAAGAAATATTTCAAGGCATTCCTAATACTTTAAATTCGATCTCGACTTCCAGCAGCTCTGCAAATCAGTCTGATCCTCCTGTTCGAATTTCAGTAGGGCAAGTGGTGGATCAGGCAGAGTATGATGAATTTTATCCGGAAGATATTGTGGTGAGCTTCAACGCGGACAATAATATTTCGCCTGAGGGGAAAAACTATACCATTACTGAGCGTTCAAGTGGCAATGTGATAGTGGCCAATCAACCTTACCAAGCGGGTACCACAATAGAGGTAAAAGGCGTAAGTTTTAGCATCAATGGTTCTCCAGTATCGGGTACCCCTGCGGTACCGGCCTCGAGATCTTTTGGTGCTGATGGAGCCACATCTTTCCCTCCAATCCCTAATTTTGCCGCCACCAATGGTAGCTTCGATATAACCGTTGGTGGTTTAACGGAAACCCTCACGCTTACCAGTGATGTAACTGACCTAAGCTCTTTAGTGTCGGCTGTATCCAGCCCCGCCAATGCAGCGGCCCTAGCGAACTTAGGTGTCACCATTGGCGCAACTGGATTTATTATGCCTGCGGGCGTAAATATGAGTGTTAACAGTGTGGACGCCCGAATTGACGCGGTAATGGGTTTGAATACCACAGGGGGAAGTGTTTCAAGTGACGGTGTTGTAACTCGACACGGGGACGAATTGTTTATCGATTCGGCTGATACTCAAGACATCCTCACAACCATGGTGCGTCTCAGTGATGCCATGAAACAATATGATGGAACCAGTGCATCAGGAGACCTAGTTAGCAGTGTTGTTGCCGATACCTTGAGCAATCTTAATAATACGCAAACCTCAGTGTTAGAGGTGGTTGCGGAACTAGGTGCTCGTTTAAATACAGTTGAAAGTACTCGCCAATTACATTTCGATACCGAATTAGTCAGTCGTGAGATTTTATCTGAACTACAAGATTTAGATTACGCCGATGCGGCGAGTCGTTTGTCGGCGCAAACTTTGGTGCTGGAGGCGGCCCAGGCGACTTTCGTGCGCGTTAGCCAGCTTTCCTTGTTTAGCCGCTTGTAAGGGTTACTTAGTTTCCGCTTAGGTAAGACTTAATTGATTTTTTTCCGTGTTTAAGTTTCTTTAGATCATCTTTGGCAGTTAATTGCCGCTGCTTTACTTCGCTCATCAAAACTTTGTCTTGTTGTTTTACTCGCGCCAGTACAAGCCGAGCTTCGTTGTGTAGTGCTTCTGGAAGTGAGGGGGTAATGGCTGCTCCCAGGACTTTATTGCGCTCGATAATTAGAGCGTCAACGTCGTCCCACTCTTCCGCTTTCATCGACAGTTCAATTTTTTCCGAGAAGTCTTTTACTGAATCAATTGCTTCTTGAAATAAATTTTTGCTGTGTTCGACCCTGTTCATACTTCAATTCCGTACTTGTCCGCATCGTGTTTGATTGTATCGCGCGAGAAGGAGTGAGTCTCATTTTATTTTCCCGAAGACTCTAGTTAAAAAAGCGGCAATGTCTTATCAAATTGAGAGGAATAAGTTTGCCGCTTTTTTGTCGCTTTCTTTTTTTTTCGATCATTTCTTATCCAGGTGTCTATTAAAATACCAATAAAAACAACCACCTACACTAATTCTCGGCGGTTGGCACAGCTCTTGCTATATCTACGGTGTGAAGAATTATTTAGTTGGTGTTCAGCAAACAAATACTTGCAACCACCGTGACAGCAAGACAGCCAACGCCAAGTGGCTTGGCCGGCTCTTAGTTTAATAGGAGAAATATTATGCCATTAGTGATTAATACGAATGTGGCAGCGCTGAACTCTCAGCGACAATTGGTAAAGTCCGGCGACGATATGTCTCAGGCCATGGAGCGATTGTCTTCTGGTCGGCGTATTAATACCGCAGCTGATGATGCCGCAGGCCTTGCAATTTCTAATCGCATGACTTCGCAGATTCGAGGCCTAAACCAGGCGATACGAAATGCTAACGACGGTATTTCCTTGATTCAAACTGCAGAAGGCGCTTTGGACGAAACCACAAATATTTTGCAGCGTATGCGAGAGTTGGCCATTCAGTCTGCTAACGGCATTTACGCAGATGAAGACCGAACAACTCTTGATGCGGAAGTGCAGCAGTTGCTTCAGGAATTAGATCGCATCGCTGAAACCACCAGTTTCAACGGGCAGAAATTACTCGACGGCACCTTGGGCAATGTTTTGCTTCAAGTGGGCGCTGAGGCGAATCAAACCATTGGCTTTAGTATTCAAGCGATGAGTGTTGACCAGCTAGGTTTGGGTTCCACTTCTGGGGACTTGACTGGCGATCGCTTTGATTCAACGGCTGCCATCGATGAGGGTGATATTATTATTAATGGCGTCGCCCTGTCTGCACACAACTTTGCCACAGACAACCTCGAAGACCTTCTCAATGACATTAACGACAACGTTGATGGTGTGAGTGCGGAAGGCTTCAATATAATAGAATCAGAAAATGTTGGTTCAGGGGCCCTGGCTGGCAATCAAGCTTTGCAAATAACGATGGGTACAGTTAATGGGCAACCATCGACCAGTTACCTTTTCCAAAACACCGCCAGCATGTCGGAATTGGTTGATGTGATCAGTTCGACCACCGGTGGTTTAATTGAAGCGAGCATTGGGGATTCAGGCAGTTTGGTTCTGTCCAATTCAACAGGTGCCAGTATCACAATGGCGGTGGATGATGACATTACGGACGGTGCGGGTAGTTTTGCCGTATCTGAAAATGGTCCATTCACATTAGAAGCTATAACGGGCATCACAGAAGTTACTGATGATGGCACAGAAACCTTCTCCGGCGGTCTCTCATTAATCGCAGACGACGGCGGAGAAATTTCTATTGTTAAAGGCGCTAACGGAACGGACGCTGACTTAGCTGCGCTTGGATTCAGGGAAGTGTCTGATGGCACTGTCCAGAGTATTTCTTTGTCGAGCGCAGCACAGACAACAGAGCTTGCAATTGGCGACCTTAAAATCAACGGTGTCGATATCGCGCCGAGCCCAGCGATCGATGGCTTGCAGGGCAAAGTTGATAACATTAATGATGTCAGCAGTGAAACGGGCGTTGTAGGCACGGTTAAAGCTGAGCAGTCTTACAATTTTGACAGTACAGTTATGCCGGTAGAAGTAACCGGTGCGGCTGCCTACGCGGCACCTGCTGGCGCTTTTGGCGAATTGCACTTCGGTCCTAATTCAGTTGCCCCAGGCACGGCCAACTTAGCCGCTGGTGCCAACGAAGGTTTTACCTTTGATGTAACTGACATGGATGGCGGCGGCGCGGTCACAGTCACCGTCGATCAGAACATCACCGACAACAACGCCTTACTTGCTGACATTAATGATGATTTGGCCGCGAGTAATGTCGAAGCCTACATCGATGACAACGGTAAATTAGCGTTCCGGGACACCGGAGGCAATTCTGGCGCGGCCGGAACGATTATCGTTGACAACTTTACTCCAGAGGCTAGTTACACCGCCAACCAAGGAGCAGGTACTGCGAACACAGTATTCGGTTTCGATATTGAGGATTTAGCGGGTTCTGGCGGCACCTTTACCAATTCTGGAACGGCGGGTGCTGCATTCAATATCAATGGCACGCGTATCGATTTGACCTCAATTCAAGAGTCCAGTGGAGTAGTGTCTGCGAGTAACGTGGCGGCGGCAGTCAATGCGGCAACCGCGGCTACCGGAGTGACAGCCTATGTGGATGAGAGTGACGCTTTACACTTTTCTTCGAGCGAAGCTTTTACTTTGTCAGACGATGCTAATGCCAGTGGGTTTGTGCAAAGCTTAGATGGCAATCGCAATTTGTCGGCGACCAATGAATATCATGCGGGTACAACCGCGCCTGACGTGGTTAGTGTGACAGACTTTTCTGGTGCAGAAGGGTTCACGTTTACCGTGACTGACCAAGCCGGTACTGTTAATACGGTTACTATTGTTGATAACCCAATTAACTCCACGAATACCTTATTAGCCGACATCAATGATGATCTGAGCAATAACGTTACTGCCTACATTGATAGTAACGGTACGCTGGCCTTTAGTGACGCGACCGGTGGTGGCGGTGCGATCACCATCGGAGGTTTTGATGGAACTCCAGGTGGCGCGGCTACCAATGGTGTTGCTGATGCTCTCTTTGGCTTTGGAATTGAAGCCTTAACAGGCGCAGTCACTTCCACCAATGGTCATGCCGAACCAGTGACCAGTGGTTCCTTACTGGTGAATGGTTTTGAGATTTCTGGTATTGACCTGACCAATTTAGATGCCGCGACCATTACCATTAATAGTCAGCAAGCAAACACCGGTGTGGTGGCAACCATTGATGAAAATGGTCAGATGGAGCTTTCCGCCAACTCGTCTATTACTCTAGATGTAGGTGCAACTAACGGTTTAGCAGTGGGGGCGGTACTGGGTATTAACTTTGCCGACGCCAATGTTGACGGAGTTGTCGATACGCAGACTGTGAATGCCGGTATAGAGTTGCGCAGTATCAACAACGATTCGCCTATTTCTATTGAAGTGTCTGAAAACGGTGAGGTGGCGACCGGTTTTGTTGATATGAACACTGACTTGAGTGCTCTAGTGACGGGTACATCTCTGGGCAGTATCAGTGTGGCGACAGAAGCTGGAGCCCAATCGGCTATTGATCCAATTGACAATGCTTTGGAAACCATCAATGCCACGCGCTCTGAAATGGGTGCGGTGACCAACCGTTTAGAATTCACCATGAGCAACCTGATGAACGTGACCGAGAATACCACGGCCGCTAGATCACGAATCATGGATGCAGACTTCGCGGCGGAAACAGCGAATTTGTCTAGGGCTCAGGTGCTTCAGCAGGCTTCACAGGCCATGCTGGCCCAAGCAAATGCTCAGCCCCAGCAGGTTTTACAGCTACTCAATGGGTAATTAAGCGCTCTCTCACAAGGTTTTTACCATTAAAGCTGGCCCTAGGGCCGGCTCTTGGTCGTGTTGAAATTCCAATAATTAGTGGAAAAAAGCCGATATTTTTTTAACCAAGGCTCCATTCTTTTCTTGCGCTGTTTTGTAACTCATTGTTTTTTATGAAATATTTTAAGGTTTTATAGCTCTGCCTTTTTTGCTCCTATGGCATTAAAGTTCTTTTGCGTATGGCCGACATATTATCTAGAAGCGCAATACCGTTTGGTTTTGACGCTCTTACAGTGTCCTTTAAAAGGGCTGGTCAATACTGGCTGGCGTCGAAAGTACAACAAATGAGCAGGAGTCTCTCATGGCTTTAGTAGTTAATAGTAATATTCAGTCGCTCAATTCTCAGCGCCAACTGGTTAAGTCTGGTATGGAGCAGGATCAGGCGATGGAGCGTTTGTCGTCAGGTAAGCGTATCAACTCAGCAGCGGATGACGCCGCTGGTTTGGCAATTTCGAACCGAATGACTTCTCAGGTGAACGGCCTGAACCGTGCGGTGGCAAACGCCAACGATGGTTCCTCGCTGATTCAAACGGCTGAAGGTGCTTTGGACGAATCCACGAACATTCTCCAGCGTATGCGCGAATTGGCTATTCAGTCTGCTAACGGCATTTATGGCGATGGCGACCGTGCAACTCTAGATGCTGAAGTTCAGCAGCTGGTGTCTGAATTAGACCGTATTTCTGAAACCACCTCCTTTAACGGCCAGAACCTTCTGGACGGAACCTTGGGTGACGTGGCTTTGCAAGTTGGCGCTGAGGCCAACCAAACTATTTCCTTCTCTATCGACGCGATGAGTGCCGATACTTTGGGTCTGGGCTCTACGAGCGCTGATTTGGCGGGTGACCGGATGGCGGGCACCTTTAGCATCGGTCAAGGCGATGTGCAGATCAATGGTGTTGCCCTGCAAGGGTACGACACGGCGACCGACAATCTGGAAGATTTACTCACTGATATCAATACCAATGTTGATGGAGTAAGCGCTGAAGGGTTCAATATTGTTGCTGCGGACGCTGCCGGTGATGGCGTTATACTTGCCGCATCCACACTTCGTATTTCATTGGGATCGGTTGACGGTCAGGCGGCTGTTAATTATGACATTTCTGATACTGCAAACATGGATGAATTGGTTGCGGCGATTAATAATGCAACCGGCGGCAACATCGAAGCCGCTATTGATGATGCGGGCAAGCTAAACCTCTCGAATACCACCGGTGGTACAATTACGGTCGCTCTAGATATAGATGCTGCTGGTACCTTCGTTGCGGCCGATACCGACACGGCAACGGCGATCGGTATTACGGATGCGGGCGCTAATGGGGAGGCTTTTGTAGGCCAATTGGCGCTAAGTTCAGACAATGGTGAGGCAATCAGTATTACATTAGGTGGACAGGGTGAAGAAGCCGACATTACTAACCTGGGCTTTAATGAAATATCTGCAGACGGAAGCATAGAAGGTACGGTATTAACAACGGGCAATCAGACAACGGCCTTGGCGTCAAACGACCTGCAGATTAATGGGGTTTCGATAGAGGCAACTACCACGGGCGGTGGCTTGCAGGAAAAAGCGGATCACATCAACGAAGTGAGCAGCGAGACTGGAGTGACAGCTTCTATTACTGCAGAGGCCTCCTACACCTTTGATGCAGCGGCAACGTCTTTTGAGTTGGTCGCGAGTGCGGGTTTTGTTGCGTCTCAAGATGTGGCTTATGAGTCTGTGGCTGCAGGCGCTGCGGCTGACGTCGCGGGTATATCTGTTAGTGCCGGCGCGATCTTCTCGTTTGACATTACAGACATGGCGACAATTACCACTACGATAACATTGACCGGTGCAGATTTTGCGACCACGGCGACAATGTTGGGTGAGATTAATGCTGACCTTGTTGCGGCTAGCAGTGGTGTTGAAGCAGTATATGAAGCAGGCGTACTCACGTTCAAAGACAATCAAGGTATCCTCGCCACTACGGGTAACACGGTTACGATCAATAGCGGTACCTTTACAATTACAGAAAGTGATGGTGCCACGGCAATCACGATTGCTTCAGCTGCCGCTGCCGGTGAATATGTGCCGGGAGAATTCAACCAGGCATTCGGGTTTGATATCGAAGGGCTAACGGCTGATACCACCGATACTGCTTTGGAGGGTACTGGCCCAGCTATTGATGTGAATGGCGTGCAGGTTGATCTTTCTGCGGCCAAAGCCAATGATGGCACTATAACGGCCGAGGAACTTGCCACCGCGATTAATGGCGTAAAGGCAACATCTGGTGTTGAGGCTCTCATTGATAATGACGGTGTATTGCAATTGGTTTCGGATGCCGCGTTTACACTTGCTGACGATGAGAATGCTAGTGGCTTTATTGACTCGATTGGGAGTGCGGTCATTGCCGACGCAGCAACCGGCACAACAGCTACAACCAGTGGTGGTTCTGTCATCATAAATGGTAGTGAAGTTAGCCTGACTGATATTGATGATCTGGAGCAAGTGGTTATTGACCTGAATGCAGCTCAAGCTGACACGGGTGTCAAAGCCTCTGTTGATGAAAATGGCGAGCTGAAGCTAGAAGGTAATGCGGCCATTACATTCGAGTTGGGCTCTGTTCACGGCCAGGCTACTTCCGAGATTCTTGGTCTCGGCTTGACCATCGATGCTGACGGTGATGCGGCGACAACGGATCTGGATGCGAGCCTTGAGCTAGCCTCTGTAAATAGCAGTCAGCCGATCGCTATTGAGGTTACGGCGAATGGCGCTACTGCAACAGGGTTGAAAAACAGCAACACAGACCTGTCTAGCACGGTTACAGGCTCGGCATTGTCAAGCTTGAGCGTTGCTTCACAGGCTGATGCGAACAATGCGATTGACTCCATTGACAATGCGTTGGAAACCATTAACGCTACTCGCTCTGAGTTGGGTGCGGTGAGTAACCGTCTTGACTTTACCGTGAGTAACTTGATGAACATTTCGGAGAACACGGCAGCAGCCCGTTCACGGATTGTAGATGCTGACTTCGCGGCTGAAACGGCTAACTTGTCTCGTGCACAGGTTCTGCAGCAAGCGTCTCAGGCGATGTTGGCCCAGGCTAACGCTGCGCCTAACCAGGTATTGTCACTACTTCGTTAATATTGACAGTTATTTTTGAGGAGGCCCATATCGGGCCTCCAATAAAATTTGAGGTTAGCCCATGAATGAAATAAATATGTCATCTGTGTCACAGCGTGCTGAGGCTAAAATGACTTCATTGACGGGTTCTTCTGAGCAGCGTAAAGAGGCCGGCGAAGTCGGAAAATCTTTGCCGCCGCAAGCTGGCAAAGTGGCAGAGAATCTGCAGGAAGAGTCTGTTGATCAACGCTTAAACAGTGCCGTTGTCGAGTTGAACAAGTTTGTTCAAAGTGAGAATCGAGACTTGTTTTTTAGTATTGATGATAATTTAGGGGAAGTTGTCGTAAGAGTGGTTAATCGCGAGAGTGGTGAGCTTATTCGGCAGATACCCAATGAAGTTGTGTTGGATTTGGCGGTGAAGGCGCGTGACAACGAACCATTACAGCTGATCAGTACGCATGGATGACAGTAAAGTCTGTGTTTGACCCATAAAGGAGTGCCTCTTGGCACTCCTTTTGCTTTATTATATGTACCGTATTTTTAATCTAAAGCCGCATAGTAATGGCTTGGATATTAATCTTCATATTTTCAGACCAATTAAATCTTGAAGTGAGCGCGGGTTTAGCCGATAAACTCTATAATCAAAGTACTACTGTAAAAGGGCACCGCTATGGATTCTGTTGGGAGTGATTCGGTTGGAAGTAATATCATCAGCGCCCTAGGTGCTGGTTCAGGTATTAATTCCAGGTCTATTGCTGATCAATTAACAGAAATTGAAGGGGCGGCGCGCCAGGGGCAGATTGATAGCAGCCGAGAGACGATGGAGGCGAATATATCGGACTTCGGTTTGATTCGCAGTGCTCTTTCCACCTTACAGGACTCGGCGAATTTACTGGCAGATTCTGAAACCTTTAATAGTAAAACCGCGTCTTTTAGCGATAGCGATGCCTTTATCCCAGTGTCGCTGGATGAGGATGTGCCCGTTGGCAGTTATTCCTTTGAAGTACTCGACGTGGCTCAATCGCAGTCCTTGGCGACGAGCTCCACCTATAGCGATACCTCCGATGCTGTGGGGAAAGGCACGATAACGATCAATTTTGGCGGCTGGGATACTGGCGTGCCGCCGACTGTATTCACTCAGAATACCGACAAAGATGCCTTGGTGATCGAGATCGATGACGGCAATAACTCTCTGAAGGGTTTGCGGGACGCGATTAACAAAGAAGACGTCGGTATTACGGCCAGTGTGATTAACGACGGTACCGGCTACAGGTTGTTGTTATCAGCAGAGTCCGGTTTATCGAATCAGTTGGAAATCACCACAACGGAAGACCCCCTCGCTTTAGGCTTAGCAAATTTCGATTTTAATACCTCCAATCAATCTCTCGATCAAGTGCAAGCGGGTAAAGATTCTTCTCTGAAGGTCAATGGTCTTGAGGTTACCCGTAGCTCTAATGACATAGACGATGTGATTGAAGGGTTCCGTTTTACATTGGCGAAAGCAGACCCTGGCACTATTGTGAACGTGACGGTGAGTGAAGATAAGCAGGGCGGTGAGCAGGCGGTTCGGGACTTTGTTGACACGTTTAATGCTTTTCTTGAAGCGATTGAGCCTGCTGTTGGTTTTGATGAAGAGGCCGGTGAAGCAGGGAGCCTATCTCGAGACTCCACAGCCAAATCATTGCAGAGTCAGCTGCGTAATATGATTGGCTCTAGTATTGCGGGCATAGATGGCGGCTTTACGGCTCTAACGAATGTAGGTGTTCGCACTGAGATTGATGGTACTTTAACCATTAACGAAGATGATTTTGAAAAAGCGTTTGATGAGAATTACGATTTAGTTCGAACTTTGTTTAGTCCCCAAGCGGATTCAAGCTCCGATAAGATAGACGTGAATAGTTTTAGACCGTCGACAGTGCCAGGTTCTTACGATGTGGTGATTGGCAATGACCCAGAAAAAGGTCAGCTGGTGGGCGCGGCGGCCATTGGAACGCTATTGGAGGATCTAGCTCCGGACGCTGGTTTTTATACCGGTGGCACGAATACCTTCCCGGGAGGGCTCGACCTTCAGACTCAGGCTAAATCGGCCGGTGATTTTGATTTGAGCGTGACTATCGATGACGGCACGGCGACAACGATCAGTCTTCCTATCGCTGATTATGGCTCACAGGCTGATATTGCGGCCGCTTTACAAATTCAGTTTGGCATTGCCGGTCTTGAGGCTGATGTTATCTACGATGTCGATAAGTTTGTGGTGACGTCTAGGTCGACTGGTGCGGGGTCAAGTGTCGACATATCGTATGTGGGACCCAACGCAGATGAGTTTGACACTTTTGTGGGCAGTGCAACGCAGGGTACTACTCCCAGCGCAGATGACTATGATTTTACAATCCATGTCGACGGCACTGAATCTGGAACAATTAGTTTGACCCCTGGAGCTTATGCAGATGAAGAAGCGCTAGCCGCCCATATTCAAACCCAAATCAACAATGATGCAACCTTGAAGGCCGCAGGTGCTGATGTAGATGTGATCTGGAGCACCGATCACTTTGAAATTACTTCCCGTATCTATGGTGATAAATCCGGAGTGAGTGTGGACCTACCGGCGGGCCTTGCTGTCGGCCTGGGGCTCGACTCGGGTGTCAATACATCTGGTAAAGACGTGTCAGGTACTTTTAATGGCGAGACCGGTTTTGGTGTGGGCAATATTTTGCTGCCGAAATTGGACACTGACCCTTATGGGCTAAGTTTGATCGTAAAGCCTGGGGCAACGAGCACGACCGTGACTTTCTCCCGGGGCTTTGGTGGTGAGTTGAGCTTGCTGATTGACGGTTATTTACAAAGCAACGGCATTCTAGACTCCAAAGAAGACTCCTTAACCAGCGATATCGATGGTCTGGAAGATGATCAAGAGGCTTTGGATCGCAGGCTTGGAGCGTTTCACGAGCGTTTGTTGGCCCAATTCTTAGCGATGGAACGTATCATCAATAGCTTAAATAGTTCAGGTAGCGCGCTTGATGATATCTCAAGTCGGCTACCCTTTACGGCGCAGCAGAATTAGCGGTAGAGAATTAGCGGTAGTGGTCTTTATGATTCCAGCTTTGGTGATCTGCTTCATCTACCCACAGTTCTCTCTAGGCAAACCCCGCTCGCCGTTATTCTAAGTGGCTTTCACTATCATCTAATTTTAACGGGTCTTCGTTCATAAGTTTATACGAGAAATCGATAAAATTGTTGTAGTGAATTGAAGACCTTATGAAATTTCTAGATGTGTCGTCTGCTTCTGTTTCGTGAAGGCAGGCGCGGGCAATACACATAAAAAATGCGTTGATTGATCCTCTTAGTAATAATTTGGCCATGAAATGTTCGGGCGGAAGCTGCTCAACCTTTTTGTAGATAGCATTAAGTTGAATGAAAATTTCTTTCTTATTGGTGTTTTTGGTGCTTAGTTTTACGACAGATTTCAGTTTGTTAAAGGCGGAAAGGTGGTCCCTGATGAATGTTTTTTTAGTTATCTTCGGTGTTTTGGTGTCGCTAAACCTTTCCTTTACTAGTTTTTCTGTAGATATTTTTTTGTTTTCATTGAGGTCTTTGAGCTTAAGTTTCTCTGGGGCGTAAGGCGTTGTGCCACCGATGAGGGCGCCATCACTTAAATTGTACACTTGGGCTTCATTATCGCGCAGAAGCAACTCCATAACCGACCTTGAGTCGTCCAGCACGTTATTGGTTCTTATATTCTCAGAGAAATTTCCCTTTATGCTGTAACTGCCTTTTTCATACATCGGTGTTATGGATTCAAGAGATTTTTCGTCTAGATTGGAGTAGAGACTTAGTTCTGCATGGTGGTCTCCTCCCTCTTTCCACCCTAAGTCGACACCCATCAGGTATATTTCGCGGAAACCCAGAGCCGCGGCAAATGCTAGACCGCAGTTTGTCACAGTTGGGTTACAGAAATTGAGGACAAAGTATTTGGACTGGCTCTCATCCTTGATGAGTTTGATACTGGGGTCGTTAGATTTGATGGCCATTAATGACTGCGGGAACAAGTCGAAGGTTTCTGGGGCTACCGTATTAAGCGCGAGCATGGTGACCTTATCTCGAAAGTCCTGCGTAGTACCTTTCTTTAGCCAGGGAGCGGTGCCTCTAGTGCGTTCCATTTCGATATGAAAGTCAGGAATTATTCCAGCCTTGCACAAAGTGCCACTGGTGCTGCCGCAAGAAAATATAATCGCATTGTCGGCATTTTCTTTGAGTATTTCTAATGTTTTATCCAGTGATGGGCCATTTCCTACAATGATGACAGGGGGTAAGTTTTGGGTGCTTTGTTTGGAGTTAAGCACTTGAATTTTCTTATTTAAATTTCTCGCGCAGTGAGCTAATGATATTTGCTCGTCTTCAAGGAAGCCCATTCCTGAGGTGTTAAATTGAAATTCACGACAATATTTTTCAATAAATTGCTCTTCGAGGGCGCTGCTAAAGTGACGATATATGCTCGTTACCGAAAGATTGAATACACCGATATGATTGGCTAAGGCTCGAATGTGATTTAAAACTGCTGTTTCATTGTCACCGATAAAAAACTTAAGCCTACGGTGAGGCTGGGAAAAATACTCAATAATTGGTGTCCAGTCTATTGTGTGAAGAGAGGCGTAAAATGAATCGGGGTGGGGGTCATAGAGGCAAAAATTGTAGATGTCCATCGATTCAATGAGTTCGGATAAGTGATACCCGAGACCAACGCCGGTCATTATCATCAGACCAACCGGAGATTGAGAGATGTTTTTTGGTCGAGCGATGGATTCGCGAGCTTCACTGCATAGATCGAATAAGGTTTTTGCTTGAACAAAGCGCCGCTTTTGACTTTCTTGTGCATCATTGATCCCAACACAGGAAATATTAGGTTTTTTGACATAGTTTGCTACCTGTAGCTTACTGAATTCTTGAGGGTCCATGTCGTAAACTGGTTTATTGTCAAGCTTGAAGTTAACTAGATTGACATAGCCTTCTTCACTAAATAGCAATCGTAACTCTTCGGGTTCGTAGTCTTTGAAACGAGTATAAATACGAGGTATTTTTGTTCGGAAAAGTTCCATATTGCTATTGAACTGTACTTTAAGTTCAAGGTTCTTGTGTTTCAGTTCGGCCTGGCGAAGGGCTTCCATTATGTCAGTCATTTTCTTGCTCGATTACCTTTCAAAATACTGCTGGCCCATATTCTCGACGCTTCGAGAGCTGGGCTGCGCTCAAGTTTCAATCTACATTGTAAGCAACTATAGTGCCAGTGGCAGGTATTCAATGATAGCGTTTAAAAAAATCTATATCAGCGCTAAAGGTTTTCCCAATCAGGTCGAAGTAGTCTTTGTAAGAGGGTGTTTGTTTGTAAGTAATGTTAAGGAGATTAGTGTGAAATCTAACGCAGCAATTAGCGCATATGGTCAAATTCACGTAAATACAGGCGTTCAGGATGCCAGTTCGCACCGTTTGATCCAAATGCTCTATGAAGGTCTGCTGACGCGTATTGCTCAAGCCAAGGGGGCTATGCGACAAAAAGATGTCGAAAACAAAGGTCGGAAAATCACCGAAGCGATGAATATCGTCGCGGGTTTACGAGATTTTCTGGATCTTGAGCGTGGCGGAGAAGTCGCGGCAAATCTTGATTCGCTCTATGACTACATACAGCGTACCTTGATGCAGGCTCATACGCGTAATGATCCGGCGAAGCTTGAAGAGTGCAGTGGTCTAATTCAAGAAGTATCAGGGGCTTGGAAGCAAATCGCTTAGCCTTCCTTTTGTAGAGGGTACGTAAAGCCGATCCTTATCGGGCTGTCCAAAACGTACCCGTCAATAACTTGACTGATGTTAACCTTCTAGCAAGCATCCCCTAATCTCTCCTCCCTCCTAATTCGTCTATTGTCCTTTGATCTCCATACTATTCATGTATAGTCGCAAGGTATATAGTAATCCATTGAATATAGGCCCAAAATTTGCATCATTCTTCTTGGGCTGTTTTAAATAACGGCCAGCTTGCTGACAAGCCCCAATGGGGTAATGAGACGGATTAAATAGAATGTTTGATGATAAAGTTATCTTGATCACCGGCGGTACTGGCTCTTTTGGGCATATGTATACAAAAACCCTGTTGAGAGATTATAAGCCTAAAAAGGTGATTATTTACTCTAGGGATGAGCTGAAGCAATATGAGATGCAGCAGATTTTTAATGCCCCCTGTATGCGCTATTTCATTGGCGATGTACGTGATCAAGAGAGGATCACTCAGGCCTGCCAAGGGGTCGACTTTGTAATACATGCAGCGGCGCTAAAACAGGTGCCAGCGGCAGAATATAACCCCACAGAGTGCATCAAAACGAATATTAATGGCGCTGAAAATGTTATTAGGGCTGCAATTGCCGCCAAGGTGGAGAAAGTGATTGCTCTATCGACTGATAAAGCTGCCAACCCGATAAACCTCTATGGTGCAACCAAGCTAGCGTCTGATAAGTTGTTCGTAGCCGCGAATAATATGGTTGGCGGATCTGTCCCGCGGTTCTCTGTGGTCCGGTATGGCAACGTGGTTGGGTCTCGTGGTTCCGTTGTGCCTTTGTTTCAGAAGTTCGTTGCGGAGAAGGCGACTGAAATCCCCATTACTGATGAAAATATGACTCGGTTTTGGATTACGCTGCAGCAAGGTGTAGATTTTGTTTTGAAGAATTTTTCTCGCATGTACGGAGGCGAAATTTTTGTCCCTAAAATACCGTCGGTTAAGGTAAAGGACCTCGCCGAGGCAATCGCTCCTGGAGTGAGGCACCGTGTAATAGGCATACGACCTGGCGAGAAATTACACGAGAAGATGGTTCCGCGCGACGACTCCTATCGGACCATCGAATTTGAAGATCATTTTGTGATAACACCAAGTATTAAGTTTGCAGATATGGATGTTGACTATACGGCCAACCGCCTAAATGAGCGGGGGACGCCTGCCGAACAAGGCTTTAGTTACGATTCCGGTACAAACCCTTGGTTGCTCGATGTCGATGAGATTCGAGAGCTTCATCAAAGCGCCGGTATATGATTCCTTACGGCTCTCAGCATATTAGTGATGCGGATATTGAGGCGGTTGTCGAGGTTCTTCGTTCGGATTTTTTGACTCAGGGACCCTGTGTTCCAAAATTTGAAGAGAAGCTTTGTGAGTATTCTGGCATGGAGTTTGGGGTCGCGTTTAATAGCGCGACCTCGGCGCTCCACGGTGCCTGCCTGGCGATGGGTATTAGTGCCAAAAGCCGTGTTTGGGTGCCAGCGATTAGTTTTGTGGCCTCTGCGAATTGTGCTGAATATTGTGGAGCGAAGGTCGAATTCATTGACGTAGAGCTCGATACTGCTTGCCTGTCGATGGAGTTTCTTGAGAACAAACTAAGACTTGCTGAGCTTGAGGGGACGCTCCCAGACCTTGTTATAGCAGTCCATTATGCTGGTCAATATTGTGATATGGCGACCTTGAAAGTTCTTTCTCAGCGCTTTCATTTTCGAGTCATCGAAGACGCTTCCCACGCTTTGGGTGCAGAACCTCCTGAGGCTTGGGGGAGAGCGTGGGCTGGAGATATCCGAGTCTACAGTTTTCATCCGGTTAAGATGATTACAACGGCGGAAGGTGGCGTAGCGCTTACGGATGACCGAGGCTTGGCTGAAAGCATGCGAATGTTCGCGTGTCATGGAATTCAGCGCGACAAAGACAAGTGGCAATACCCCGAGAGTGGGGAGTGGTACTACGAACAGCAAACCTTGGGATTTAACTATCGCATGAATGATGTTCAGGCAGCTTTAGGAATTTCTCAATTACAACAGTTGCCAGGTTTTCTGAAGCGCCGCCGCGAGATCGCGGCGATTTATGAGCTGAATATCAATTTACAGCAGCGGGTAAATCAAGGTAAATACGGGCTTAGTAGTTATCACCTTTTTCCTGTTCTTGTCGATGTGCAAATAAGTGACCGTGTGTTTTCACAGCTCAAGGCCGCAGGGATAGGCGTGCAAAAGCACTATATCCCAATTCTGAATCAGCCTTATTACCGCGACAAGTATCACTATCCTTTGGGTAGTTGTCCCCAGGCCCAACAATTTTATCGGCAGACAATGTCACTTCCTATTTTTCCAGATCTTGCAGATCAAGATCAGCAGTATGTCTTGGAGCAGCTGTCTCAGTTTCTTTAAGCTTGGAGGGTTCTATGACCGAGTTGGTGCTAGGTACTGTGCAGCTGGGAATGGCCTATGGAGCTACCAATACGGGTGGGCAGCCAAGCTCTCAGCAGGCGCTCAATATTCTTGATGCCTACCATGAAAGTGGTGGCCGGTACTTGGATACTGCGCCGGCCTATGGTGATAGCGAGTCCCTAGTAGGGGTTTTCAATAAACCTTGTAAAGTGTGCACAAAATCGGCACATGTCGATGTAAATTCCAGCATCGAGTTGATTTTGGCTGAGCTTCAGCGTTCTTTGGATTGCTCTTTGCAAAACCTAAAGGGTAAAAAGGTAGAGCTATTTTTACTCCATCAGGCCTCCTTGCTTAATCATCCGGATATTGCTTTGATCGTCGATTGGCTGTTGTCTGCAAAGCGGCGAGACGAGATCAGTGAGGTGGGGGTGTCAATTTACCATGCGTCCCAAGTTGAAGATTGGGAAAAACACCTCGCTTGGCTAGACTGGGTGCAGCTGCCAGTAAATTTGTTGGATCAAAGGGCTCAGGTTTCTGGGTTTATTGATTGGCTGGTGGCCCACGAAATCAAAGTGCAAGCTCGAAGTGTTTTTTTACAAGGTTTATTACTTGCGCCTAACAATGCTCGTATTAAAATGAATGAACAAGCTCGTCATTGTTTAGAGCGAGTTGCTCTCACTTGCGTAGAGTGTCAACTCACACCACTGGAATTGGCTTTAGGTTTTGTCCGTCGGTTGCCTGTACAGCAAGTACTGGTGGGGGTAAACAGTGTTGCCGAGTGGACCGATATTGACAGAGCGTGGCAGCAGCCAACGCACACCATCGACTGTAGAAAATTACGCTGTGAGGATGAGTACTTGATTACACCGTCATTGTGGAAACTTAAAAGTGTCAGTTAATGTGTTTATTCAGGCCAGAATGAGTTCCAGTAGGCTACCCGGTAAGGTATTGATGGAAGTAATGGGAGAACCCTTATTGGCATATCTTGTGGATCGGGTTTCGAAAGCTGCAAGTGTCGATAAGGTGGTCGTTCTGACCAGTCTGCACTCTTCCGACGATGCTATAGATGCGTTTTGCAAAGCGAGAGGAGTGTCTTGTTTTAGGGGCACTTTGGAAGACGTGTTGGGACGTTTTTGGTGTGCTTTTCAGCAATTTCCTGCCTCCCATATCGTCCGTATTACGGCAGACTGTCCCTTGAGTGACCCTGAAATTATAGATGAGCTTGTCGATTTACATATACGGGAAGAAAACGACTACAGCTGTAATTTTTTAAATAGAGGGGTTCCCGACGGACTTGACGTCGAAGTGATGAGCGCACGCGCCTTAGAAATGGCCGCAAAAAATGCTGACAAACATTCTGAGCGCGAACATGTTACGCCTTTTCTAAGGGAGCCAGAGCAAAATTTTCGCTGTGGAAACTCCGATTTCATTAAAGGGCAGGGGCATCAACGCTGGACTATAGATTATCCGGAGGATTTCGAGCTTGTAACGAAGATCATTGAAAACCTTCACCCTAATAACGCTCAGTTTGGTTACCGCGAGGTATTGGCCTTAATGGAGAAAAAGCCTGAGCTGGTCTCTATCAATCAAGGGTTTGTTCATAATGAAGGTTTGCTTAAATCGATTCAGGAAGATAGGAAGGTAATTGTCAGTGACAATGGATCAGTACCAGAACTCAGTTGATTGGTTAAGTCGGGCGGAAAAAGTTATACCGCTTGGTTCACAAACCTTCAGTAAGTCCAAATACAGTGTGCCACTGGGTGCCGCGCCTCTTTACGCAGCGTCCGCAGAGGGCTGCGTGATTACTGATATAGATGGCAACAGTTACATTGATTTGGTCAGTGGCCTACTAAGTATTAGTCTTGGTTATCAAGACGCGGATGTTGATGTCGCCGTACTCAATCAGATGCGCTTAGGTGTCACTATGTCGCTGCCCACCCGTTTAGAAGCGCTTGTGGCAGAAAAGCTTGTGCAGCTCATTCCCTGTGCAGAGCAAGTTCGGTTTGGAAAAAATGGCAGCGACGTGACTTCGGCTGCCGTCCGCATGGCGAGAGCATACACTGATCGCGAACACGTTCTTGTGTGTGGTTATCATGGCTGGCAAGACTGGTACATAGGTTCTACAACTCGTGATGCCGGTGTTCCTGAGAGTGTGAAAGCGCTCACTCATTCATTTGCGTTCAATGACTTGGATTCCTTGGAGGCATTGTTCGATCAATTTTCCGGCCAGGTTGCAGCGGTCATGATGGAGCCGATGAGTAGTCAATTCCCTAGCCCAGGGTTTCTAGAAGGGGTTAGAGAATTGTGCAGCGCTCGAGGGGCGCTGTTGATTTTCGACGAAATGATTACTGGCTTTCGATTTCATGAGGGTGGGGCGCAAGCTTTTTTCGATGTGACGCCAGACTTAGCAACGTTTGGAAAGGGTATGGCGAATGGTTATCCCTTGTCTGCTGTTGTTGGTCGAAGCGAAATAATGGCGATGATGGATACGATATTTTTTTCCGGTACCTTTGGCGGCGAAGCCTTGTCGCTGGCCGCAGCTAGTGCGGTTTTAGATAAAATTGTTAAGCTAAGTGTGCCGGCGATTCTCGCTCGTCGAGGTCAGGCATTAGCTGATGCTGTTACTGAACTAGCAGAGAGGCATGGAGTAGACTCTTGGTTTCGTTTAGTTGGTCACCCTAGTTGGAAGATTATGGATATTGGACTTGCGCCTGGAGCTGATACCTTGTTGTTAAAATCTCTATTGATTCAAGAACTGGCCGAGCGAGGAGTGCTAACAATGGGGTCTCACAACATATCGCTTGCGCATGATGAGGATGCAATCGCTCAGATTGTGAAGGCTTATGATCACGTGTTTTCGAAAATTGCCCAATCTCTACGGGCCGGCAATACAGAAAGTTTACTAAAAGGCGAATTGATTAAGCCTGTTTTTAAGGTTCGATAAATGCCAAAGGCACTTTTTAGAGCTGACGCCTCTCAGATTATGGGGCATGGCCACATGATGCGCTGCCTGACCTTGGCAGATGCCTTAAGGACTAAGGGTTGGCATTGTGATTTTTTGTGTAAGCTGCATATTGGGCACGGCCAGTATCAAATTGAGGCTCGAGGTTTTGATTGCTATTTGATGCCTGTTGACGAAGAGCTAGACTCTTCGGAAAACACTACCCTTCATTCCGACTGGCTCGGTGGTAGTCAGTCTAAGGACTGCGCGCAAACCTCGGAATTATTGCAGATAGGGCAGTATGATTTATTGGTTGTGGATCACTACGCGATCGCCCATGTTTGGGAGCAGAGATGCCGGCAGTTTGTTGGGAAGTTAGCGGTGATTGATGATTTGGCTGATCGGCCTCACGACTGCGATGTTCTCATAGACCAAACCGTCGGTCGCGGCGCAGAAGCCTACCAAGGTCTGGTCTCTGCCAGCGCCAACTTACTCGTTGGAAGCGAGTACGCTATGCTGAGACCACAATTCTCAATACGGCGAGCAGAAGCCTTAGCAAAGCCACACAATAAAAGCTTTACGCGAATATTAATTATGATGGGCGGTACTGATCCAGACAATGCTACTGGAAAGGTGTTGCGCGCCATTGGCGATCAGATCAATCAACATTCTCTCAAAATTACCGTCGTGCTGTCCGCCGTAGCGCCTTACCTTGAAGACATTAGGCTGCTGGTTCAGGATGTTGGAGGGGAGCTGAAAACGGGCATAGAAGATGTGGCGTCTGAAATTCTAGTTCATGACTTGGCAGTAGGAGCGGCGGGTAGTACCTCGTGGGAGCGTTGTTGTCTTGGTTTACCCTCTGTGCTGTTTACAACAGCTGAAAATCAGACCTTGATTGCTAGCAATCTAGCGGCAAAAGGTGCTGTAATTAATCTGGGAAAAGTTGAAGCGCAATCGCTATTGGACTTGTGCTCTCTTATAGAAAAGTTTGACGCTAATCCACACCTGCTGGAGCCCATCAAAAGGTCGGCATTTTCTATCTGTGATGGTCGAGGGGTAGATCGGGTTGTGAAGTCGCTGATTGGGGACGGAGTATGAGCCAAGTAAAAAATATCAGTATTTTGGTAGACAATGATAGTTGGATCTTACCATGGGCAGAACGCTTACTAGTCAAGGCAGAATCACTAAAATTCGAGGCGTCACTTATTCGTTCTGCCGATGAAATTGAAGAAGGGTTCGCCTGCTTTCTTTTGGGGTGTACCAAACTCGTCCCCTCAAGAATTTTGACACGTAATCAATTCAATCTAGTGGTTCATGAAAGTGCCTTGCCAGAGGGTAAAGGCTTTTCGCCCATGACTTGGCAAATACTGGAAGGAAAATCTGAAATTCCGGTGTGCTTGATCGAAGCTGAAGAGGCTGTTGATGCGGGTATTATTTACTATCAGGATAAAATTGTTCTAGATGGACATGAGTTGTCAAACGAATGGCGTGAAATTCAAGGTGCGAAAACTCTACAAATGTGCCTACGTTTTTTGGAGCAGTACGGGAGTGATCAGCGTGTTGATATAGCTGATGCAGAGCATCAAACTGGCAATGGCAGCATCTATCGGCGGCGAAGCTCAAAAGACAGCGAATTAGATATATCACTATCGATCGAAGCGCAGATGCCCTTACTGCGAGTAGTTGATAATGATCGATACCCCGCTTTTTTTTCTTTTCAGGGCCACAAGTATCAGCTCAAAATCGAGAAAATTGAATGAAGACTGAAGGGGATATCTTTTTGGGAGATTCAGATTGTCGATATGTCGTGGCAACTATAAAGCCGTGGAACCTAGAAGCCTACGCCCGTTATTCTGACGAGCTACCCGGTAATTGGAGTCTTATAGAGTCGCCGGAAGCGCTCACATTGGATGCATTGCGTGCCATTAACCCCCGTTATATATTCTTCCCTCATTGGTCGTGGAAAGTGCCCGATGCCATTTTAAATGAATATGAGTGTGTTTGCTTTCATATGGCGGATGTTCCCTACGGTCGTGGCGGAAGCCCCTTACAGAACTTGATTGTACGTGGGCATAAAGATACTAAGTTGAGCGCCTTGCGAATGGTGGCAGATCTGGACGCAGGGCCCGTATATTGTAAACATGAAATGTCTCTGGCAGGCAGTGCGCAGCAGATATACACTGAAATGGCCAAATTAGTGTACACACAAATTCGCTGGTTAATTTCGAATAAGCCCAAGCCTCAGCCGCAAACCGGCGAGATTGTTGAGTTTGTTCGTCGCAAGCCTGAGCAGAGTGTTATGCCTAAGAACGGTGAGCTTGCGGCGCTCTATGATCATATTCGTATGCTTGACGCCAATACTTATCCTCCTGCAATCATTCAATGGGGGCAATGGGAGATTAAGTTTAACAATGCAAATCATGTTGGTGATGTTATTGAAGCATCGGTGACTATTTCAAAGACGCCGAAAGATGGCGGGGGAAATTGTGAAGAATAAAAATATATTCATTTCAGGCCGAGCAATAGGAATTGACTATCCGCCATATATTGTAGCGGAGCTGTCTGCAAATCATAACGGCAATATTGAACGAGCGTTTGCAACAATGGAGGCTGCAAAAAAGGCGGGCGCCGACGCGATCAAGTTGCAAACTTATACACCTGAAACCATGACGATTGAATGTGATAAGCCAGATTTCATGGTGGAGGGAGGCTTGTGGGACGGTTATACGCTGTTTGAATTGTATCAGGAGGCACAGACACCGTTTGAGTGGCAAAAGCCCTTATTCGACAAGGCTAGAGCGCTCGATATAACCTGTTTTAGTACACCGTTTGATGAATCCGCTGTGGACCTTTTGGAAGATCTAAATGTGCCCGCGTATAAAATTGCCTCGTTCGAGGCGATTGATTTGGCCTTGATCAAGAGAGTTGCAGAGACAAAGAAGCCGATGGTTATATCGACAGGCATGGCGAACCTAGAAGAGATATCTGAAGCGGTTGATGTAGCACGTTCAGGTGGTTGCAAAGATCTTGTGTTGCTGCACTGTATTAGTAGCTATCCAGCACCGGTTGAAGAGTCAAATTTAAGGACCATCGACGATCTGGCGCAGAAATTCGGCGTGGTTGCCGGTTTGTCTGACCACAGCTTAGGGACGACTACCTCGCTTGCTGGTGTGGCGCTTGGCGCGGCAATGATTGAGAAGCATTTTACCCTAAGTAGGGCCGATAAAGGCCCCGATTCCACATTTTCTCTAGAGCCGAATGAACTGCGAAGCCTCTGTGAGCAATCAAAGTTGGTTTGGCAGGCACTCGGGACTGCGGGATATGAGAGAAAGCCGGCTGAGGAGGCCAGTCTCAAATTTAGACGATCGTTATACGCGGTGAAAGATATTGCAGCGGGAGAAGCCCTTACGCCAGAAAATATTCGTAAAATTCGACCTGGCTACGGCTTGCCTCCAAAATATTTGCCTCAGATTCTTGGGAAAATAGCTAAGGGGAAAATTTCTGCGGGCACCGCCATTCAATGGGAGCTTTTCGATGAATAAGCGGGTGCTGGTGGTAGTTGCTCATGCAGATGATGAAGTCTTGGGTTGCGGTGGCGCAATTGCAAGACACCGGGCTGAAGGCGATATCGTTGAAATTGCAATCTTGTCGGATGGCGTTTCGTCTAGGGGGATTCAGGGCGATGAGGTGCAAGTACGTAGAGACGCCGCTGAGGCAGCCGCCTCGGTGCTGGATGTCAGTAATCTACACTTTTTTAGTTTTCCAGATAACAGTTTTGACACTATCAGTATTTTAGATCTTACTCAGACAATAGAGGCTTTAGTGGCTTCCTTTCTACCAACGCTTGTATACACGCATTTTTGTGAAGACCTTAACGTGGATCATCGTAGAGTATCTGAGGCAGTGACGACCGCTTGTCGTCCAATGCCTGGGAAGTCTGTGAAAGAAGTGCGCATGATGGAAGTGTTATCCTCCACTGAATGGCGTTTTCAGCAAAGTAAGTGCTTTTTTCCAGATTTGTATATTGATATCAGTACAACTATGGAGAAAAAATTGGAAGCCCTTCATTGTTATGATGAAGAGATGAGAGACTATCCTCATGCCAGAAGTTATCAGGCCCTTGAAAATTTAGCCCAATACAGAGGCGCAACCGTCGGGTTTGACGCCGCGGAAGCGTTTAAAACTGTTTACAGAATAGAGTAGCGCATTACTCACCTGTTAGGAGCGCATACTCTCATCGAAATAGCCGGTAGTCGATTTTTGTAGAATGATATCAGTCCAGCGATAGTTGAATTTGTTATCGCATTTATAGTCTGTGGACATGCCGATATTGTCGTAATAGTTGGTTTGCCAGTAAGTTTCGTAGCAGCCGGTTGCCAGAAATATCTTGGCGTGTGACGCTGGAACTTTAAAATTGTATATGTCAGTGTCCTTAACGTGATGATTTTTGTTTTTCACTCGTTTGTTCGGGAGGAAATCTCGAATGTAGATGAATCCGTTTTCGTTTAATAATTTGTCGATGTTTGCAATTGACTGCAGAATGGTTTCTCGGGACACCCATCCGAATACATCGTCAATTAAAATCAAGTCGAACTTTTCGACCTTGTCTGTGTTCTGAGAAAGGGTGTTCTCACAAATTGTCCCATGTTCTATGGGGAACGTATTTTGATACTTATCTAACCCAAATTCGATTGCGTCAGATGATGCCTCAATACCTAGGCATTTTTTCCCCGCGCTATGATAGTGGTTGAGCAGGTCGCCATAATTACAGCCGAATTCGAGCAAACTTTCGAACTCAATGCCAGACTGGGTGATGTTGTCAGCGATTGTCTGCTTTGATGTCCGCAGTTGCGGGAGGTCTCTGTTCTTGAAATTCCGCTCGAAGAAATCATTTCCTTCAGTGTCCATGTAGTAGCTGTCTTGCTTTGATGTTGCCATTACTAATTTCCTTCGCGTAATAATTTAGTCGTGTTGGCTATGACGTTGGGGATAATTCGGTTGATATTTTCAGGGCCGATAATGGGGAACGGCATGAGAATATTACCTTTCAGCTTCTCAAGTTTTTCCATTAATAGCTGGGACGTTTCTTGGAAGTTACCTTTTGTGACTACCCCCGCGATGCTATTGGTAAGATTGTAGGAGCATATAGTATTGTTATTGCTTATTATTCCGAGGGTGTGCAAAGATTCGAGCCAGCTCCTCTTCCATTCCTCATCGCTCATTGAGAATTCACCTTGCGGAAAATAAAATTCGACTTGCAAGGTTTTTCGGTGCGATTTTGCCAACGTGCCAGGAAAGGTGATGCGATTGATTTTGTGATTAAGACTGCCGACGAGAATCTCGTGGTATTTACATTCAATGTCGTCGTTGAATTCAAAATTGCCTAGAATTAGTTGTTGAAGCGGCTTTAATTTTACCGGATTGCCTGTTTGCGCAAGCAGAGCAGGGATTGGTGCACACCAAAGAATTCGATCGAAGGTAATCTCTTCACCTTGCAGGCTGATAGAATCAATGCTGTGTTTGTTTTCGTCTGAAAAATTAAACTGTAAAGATTTCTTCTTTCCATCTGTTTCGATTGTGCAAAAATCGCTCGGGCAAGCATTTGCAATGGCGTCAGTAAACCCCTGAAAACCATTGTTGCTCGGATACAAGATTTTTTGCGTATTCTTTAAGCGCATTTGGTCATGATATTGTTCCCACTCGTTGTCGCGAGCTTGTATGTCAGCACTTCTTGGAAAGAACCATGGATAAATGTAATCAAGATGGCTTTCTGGTGGTTCCCCTTGCTGCAATGCCCATTGCTTGGACGGGTAGGATGCCAGGATATTGTTTACTGAATAGTCTGAAAAATCTTTTCCGTAGACCTGCGACAGATCATCCATCGTAGGGTTGGGTGGTTGATTACTTTGCGAGGCCGTGGGTTTAAATCGCATGGCCAATGGTTTGGGCCAGTCTTTGAGAGGAAGGTTATAATCGAATAAATAATCGTCTAAAGCGATTCCGCGTGATAGCGTGTGACGATGATACTGATTCTTTAGTACTCTCTTAAAAAAATTGCTTGTCATGTGAGAGCGATTTTCGTCGAGGGCGTGATGTCCATAGTCAAAGATGCGGCCATTACTGTTTGCGAAGCTTCTGTTGTTGCCGCCAAGGGTTTCGCTTTGTTCAACGAGCAGCGTTTGATACCCCAGGTTGCTGGATACGTAAGCGGCGGTTAACCCGCTAATACCGCCGCCTATGATCAGCGTATCATATCTTTTTCGATACATAGCTTAGGTTCCCGTGTTGTTATAGGGGTCAGTAATGGATCCTTCGGTGTGGTAGTGCGGGAATCCCTTTTTGTTTTTTTGCAATACGCTAGTGGTTACCCATTGGTGGTGGTTTAACAATTGTTCTTGACCGCTATCGGTTCTTTTTTCTATAAGTGTGTATTGGGGGAATCCGCAAAACATAGCCTCAAAATTGTATTTTTGTAGCTTGAGGCTAGGCATGTGTTGGTAATCTTTTGTGTGGGGGAACAGGCAGCCAAAGTCAGTGATTGCAACAAAACCCTCGTCTTTTAGGCAGCGATCTACCTCTTGTACTATCTGAGTGAGTTGCTCAATCGGAGTTAGGTAGAGAAAGAACCCAAGATAGATGATGTCAAAATAGCCATTTTCATAGGGTATTTCATCTGCACCTGCTACCTCAAAGGAGTGTTTTGGGAAGGTTTTTTTTGCCTCATTTATTGCGCTTTTGGATAAGTCGATCCCGTGATATTGACAGTTCGACTTTGAAGTAAAGGTGTAAACATTCTTTCCGTCTCCGCAACCGATCTCAAGAAATCGGCTTTTTTCACTTTTTACGTATTGCTCGAGAAAAAGGTAAGAATTGACAAGTGTTTGCTCGTTGGAGTCTCTCTTATTTCGGTTGAAATAAGCTTCGGCTTCGAGAGCAATATTATCAGCGGAATCGTCGGGCATAGCCTAGTTACCTATTTTGATACTGTTTTCTCTGGTTCAGAGCTTTAATTATAGTATGTGATAAGCAGGGATCATGCCATTCGTTGCTTGGGTAGGTGCGAAATAAAGTTGGCACTATTTATGCTGTTATCAATTTAAGACCCTTGCGCGACGATAATTTGTCACTGCGCTTGGCCTTTAAACTGATGAGGAAACCACTATGTCAATTGCTGTTACCCGCGCGGCCGTGGAAATGGAAGAGCGCGCTGAAGACCTTTCTCCCTATGAAGTTATTTCACTTTTGTTTGACGGCGCACTTGAGCGTATTGATCAAGCACAAGTGAGCTTGTCTAGCGGTCAGCCGACTGAGACCGACGCCTTAATCACTAAGGTTGTAGGCATCGTCAATGGCTTGCGCTGTAGCTTAGATCTTGAAAAAGGCGGTGAAATCGCCGAAAACTTAAATAACCTATATGAGTACATGGACGGCCGCTTAAAGCTGGCCCATGAAGACAGCAGCGGTGAAATCTTGCAGGAAACAGGCAAGTTGCTGGCTGAACTGCGTGACGGCTGGGAAGGCATGTCTGTCGCTTAAGTACGTACTGTGGTTGAATCTTCAGCGATGAGTGCTAAAAGGTACTCATCGTTTGATTTTTCTAGAGTTTTTGAATGACAGCGCTAAAGTAATCCCCCAAATCGCCGCTATTTCTTTTAAGATTGTTTCATTGCTTAAAAGAGGTATCCCATGTCTGTAATTGTTCCCCAGTCTCAATTGAGCCTAAGCCGCAGTCGTCGCACCTTGCAGAAGGCTTTAGACAACAAAGATTGGCAGAGTGTGGGTTCTTTAGATGCGCTGTTAGGCGACGCCTTGGCCTGTGCGGCCGACGATCCCTCTCGAGATCCCGCAGTATTGCTCAGCGAGCTTGGTCAAATTATAAAGCTGTATCGTCAGCTTGTGCTCTCTTGCCAGGCGGAAGTAGAACAGCTAGCCTCTAACTGATTAATCCACATGTTGGGTGACTGTCAGTGTCGAACCAAAAAAAGCTAGATGCCTATAAACAGCTTGAGCTGAAATCTCGCGTCGATGATGCATCTCCGCATCGCTTAATCCAAATGTTACTTGAAGGTGCACTGAGTGCCATTGCCGAAGCGCAGGGGGCAATGACCCGTGGACACATTGTTGTAAAGGGCGAGCGGATTACCCGTGCCATCAACATAGTGTCAGGCCTGCGCGACAGCCTCAAGCCTGAAGGTGGCAATACCTTGCCCTACGATTTGGATAGACTCTACGAATATATGCAGCGTCGCTTGCTTGAGGCGCACGCGCAGAACGAAGGGGAGGGGCTTGCGGAAGTCAGCGAGCTGCTACTTACGATTAAATCGGGCTGGGATGACATAAGTCCTTAATATTTGGTTGTTTTTTGACTTTCTTGGGTGATTTTTAAGCCCCCCGAAACTTCAATAATGTCTTGTAAATCCTCATCTATTCGCTAAACTAAGCCGTCATTTCTTTGACTGTTGGCACGACGGTGTCTACTGTTTAATCAAGCTCAGTCAGCTAATTGACAACATGAAAGAGTGTTGTCAATGAACAATAAAAGCCCTTCTAAGGTAGTCCGTTTTATGTGGCAAAGCGCAAGTATTCTAATTCTCGATGACAACCAAACTCGCCGACAAGAGGTTTGCGCGGTACTCAATAGTTTGGGTGAAGCGCCGCTAGCAGCGGGCTTCGATGAATGGTCTACTTTTACCGGAGCCATCGCCAGTGATGATAACAATGTTCGTTTAGTAGTGCTGGGCCAGTGTGCTGATGAGGGCTCTGCCACTGAGCGCTTGGGCGATATCAGCAAGGGCAACCCCCATTTGCCGGTAATGATGATTGGTGAGGTCCCGGACAAGGAATGCGAGCACAGTGAGCAAATCATTGCCGCAGTCGATAGTCTGCCTGATTACCACGCGCTACTAAATATTCTTCACATAGCAGGGCGCTATCGAGAAGCTCAAGACTTACGCGCAGGCGTAGCTCAGTCGGGGCGGCCGCCAGTCTTATTGTTTCGCACTCTGGTGGGTGGCAGCCGACAGGTGCAGGTGATTCGCGAAATGATGTCGCAAGTCGCTGACAAAGAAGTGTCGGTGCTTATCACGGGTGAATCTGGCACCGGTAAAGAGGTCGTTGCTCGCAACCTGCATATGGCCTCCAGTCGTCGCGAAAGCCCCTTTGTGCCCGTAAACTGCGGTGCAATTGCGGCAGAGCTGCTTGAGAGTGAATTGTTTGGGCATGAGAAAGGGGCGTTTACTGGCGCCATCAGCACTCGTGCTGGCCGTTTCGAAATGGCCGAAGGCGGCACTCTGTTTCTGGATGAAATTGGCGATATGCCACTGAACATGCAGGTTAAAATTCTACGCGTATTACAAGAGCGCTGCTTTGAGAGAGTGGGCGGTAATAAAACCATTTCAACCAATGTACGAATTATTGCCGCTACTCATCGCGACTTGGAAAATATGATAGTAGAGGGCACGTTCCGCGAAGATCTTTATTATCGCTTAAATGTATTCCCCATTGAAATGCCGTCCTTGCGTGAACGCACCGATGATATTCCTTTACTGATTAATGAGCTCGTAAAACGTATGGAGGCAGAGAAGCGGGGAAGTACACGCTTCAATTCGGCCGCCATCATGTCTCTCTGTAAGCACCCATGGTCAGGCAATGTACGGGAGCTGGCGAATTTGGTAGAGCGCATGGCTATCATGAACCCCAGTGGGGTGGTGGGCGTGCAGGAATTACCTGCAAAATACCAGCACATCGAGATAGATGATGACGTGCTTGATCAGGCACAGGCGGAATCGGCATTGGAAACTCACACGAACATGGCGAATGTGTCCGATACCACCTTGTTGCCAGAGTCCGGAATTGACCTCAAAGAATACCTTACCAACCTCGAGCGCAGTTTGATTCAACAGGCGCTGGACGACGCCGGTGGTGTGGTAGCTCGCGCCGCAGACCGTCTCTCAATTAGGCGCACCACGCTCGTGGAAAAAATGCGCAAGTACGAACTTCAGCGCGGCTAATTCTTGCCGCTTTTCTTCCTCTTTGACGGGTAGTTGGCACTACCTTTGCAATTACCTCTTTTATGTAAGTAACCGTTGGTTTATTGACGTTAAAGAGGATGTTCTTTTATGCCCGAGCTCACGCTGGATACTGCACCTAATAATGGTGCAGAGCTGCAGTCGGCATTTGCCCAGTTTAATACTATGTCTCAGCAATTGGCTGAGTCTTATCATGTGTTGGAAAATCGCGTTAGTGAACTCAACCAAGAGTTAAACACGGTTACCGCCCAGCGCTATGAAGAACTGGCGGAAAAAGAACGCATTGCCAACCGCTTAGAAAGTTTGTTGAACTTTTTGCCCGGTGGAGTAGTAGTGCTCGATGCGAAAGGTCGTGTGACTGAGTGCAACCCTGCGGCGCGGGAAATGTTAGGTGAGCCCTTAGAGGGTGAGCAATGGCGTGATGTCAACGCGCGCTGTTTTGCGCCCCGTCAGGATGACGGTCATGAAGTATCCACCCGCGATGGTCGCCGTATCAGCATTGCCACACGCTCTCTGCAAAAAGACGGGCAAATCATCCTTCTCACAGACCAAACAGAGACACGGCGCTTGCAAGGCGAATTGAGTCGTCATGAGCGCTTGTCTGCATTAGGGAAAATGGTTTCGGCTCTGGCTCACCAAATTCGCACTCCCTTGTCAGCGGCCATGCTGTATGCCGGTCACTTGTGCAGCAATAAAATTAACCAAGATAAACGTCAGCAGTTTTCAGAGAAGTTGCTGCGCCGACTCAACCATATGGAGCGGCAGGTGCAAGACATGCTGCTGTTTGTGAAAGGCGAGTTACCGCTCAATGATTGGATCAGCATTAACGAATTGCAGCAAACTTTAGAAGAGGAAATTGAAGTGGCTGTGGACAGCGCGCGTGCGCACTGCACCTGGCGCAACGATTGTGGCGATCGCTTTATTCAGTGTCATCGCGAAGCCTTAACCGGTGCGCTTATTAATTTAGTGAACAATGCGATTCAGGCCGTGGACGGCGAGGCGAGAATTCACATTCGCTTCGCCTTTTTAACACAAGATCGCCTGGCGATTAGCGTATTAGATAATGGTCCTGGTATTGCGGAAGACATGATGTCGACGGTCAGTGATCTTTTTGTCACGACAAAGCCTCAGGGTACGGGCTTGGGCCTTGCCGTGGTACAAGCGGTAGCCAAAGCGCATCACGGCAAGTTTGTGCTTCGCTCGCAGGCCGAAAAAGGCACCAGTGCCACCTTAGTTTTGCCGCTTACTGACTTTGCTAGCGCTTCGCCGCCCTTGCAGAGCCTACAGCAAAAATACACCAAATCGGCCGCCTAAGGCTCATTTAGTCATTCATTTTTTTATATTTTATTGATCCACAAGAGGTAAACCATGGCACTTGCAGCACTAGACTCCCAGCCAGATATTGCAATTAAGATTCTTGTGGTTGAAGACGACAATGATTTACGCGAGGCGCTTAGCGATACCTTACTTTTGGCAGATTACGATGTGCTTGCCGCCAATTGCGCAGAAGAAGCGCTGAAACTGCTGGCTTTACACAGCGATATTGCAATGATTGTCTCAGACGTCAACATGGGGGCTATGAGTGGCCACGATTTACTGCGACAGGTTAAAGAGCAGTATCCCCAAATTCCAATGCTGTTAATCACAGCTTACGCCAGTATCAGCCAGTCGGTTGAAGCGATGCGCGAGGGCGCGGTCGACTACTTGGTGAAACCCTTTGAAGGCCATGTATTGCTCGAGACTGTTGCTCGTTATGTGGGTGACGGCGCTAGTGCTGACAGTGACGAGCCAGTGGCAAGTGCTCCTGGCAGTCAGCAATTATTACAACTCGCACGGCGAATGGCTCAAGCTGATTCTACGGTTCTTGTTGTGGGTGAGTCAGGCACCGGTAAAGAGGTGTTGGCACGATACATCCACAATCACTCGCCGCGCGCGCGCAGGCCGTTTATAGCGATAAACTGCGCCGCAATTCCAGAAAATATGTTGGAGGCCATGTTGTTTGGTCATGAAAAGGGCGCATACACCGGCGCTCATAGTAGTGCGCCGGGTAAATTTGAGCAGGCCAATGGCGGCACTCTGTTGCTGGATGAAATTTCTGAAATGGATATGGGCTTGCAAGCTAAGTTGCTGCGTGTCCTACAGGAGCGTGAAGTAGAGCGCCTCGGTGGCCGAAAAACCATCAAGTTAGATGTGCGAGTGATCGCAACCTCTAACCGAGACATGCGCCAACAAGTTGCGAGTGGTAGATTCCGGGAAGATTTATATTACCGACTTAGTGTGCTGCCCTTGCAGTGGGCGCCTCTGCGTGAGCGAACCGAAGATATTTTGCCTCTGGCACAGCGTTTGTTGGCTCGTCACGCGCAAAAGCAAATGCGCAATGGTGTGTGTTTGGATGTGTCGGCGAATCAAGCATTGCTCGCTTATAACTGGCCGGGCAATGTTCGTGAATTAGACAACGTTATGCAGCGTGCATTGATCTTGCAGATGGGCACTCGTATTCAAGCCGAAGATTTGGGCTTGGGTGACGGCTGGGCTTCACTGGGTCAAGCGGTGATGGCAAGTGAGTCGCAAACTGCCGAGCAGGGCACACATCCGGAGGCTCTGGAGAGCCCAGCTCATGAAACACTGGACAGCTTAGCTTCAAGCCCTGTGTTGGGGGATGATTTGAAGCAGCGAGAATTTGAAATTATTGTGAATACCCTCAAACAAGAGCGAGGCAGCCGCAAGCACACGGCTGAGAAATTGGGTATTAGTGCCCGTACTTTGCGCTATAAAGTCGCTAAATTACGCGAACAGGGTTACGAGGTAGAGTAATTTACCTCGGCCTAGAGGCTTGACGACAGGCTCAGACCCGTATATTTTGCTGAGCAAGCGCTTCTTAATGATTATAAGAATAGGAATGTTAAGAGTGTGGCCTCAGTGGGTATAGCTCGCTGCACGGTAAGAAATATATCGAAGATTGCAATGGTCAAAGGGATATCGGTATGACAAAAATTAAAAAAACAACAGTTAACGGAAAACTTAGCGCCAAGAAAGCAGCGGCCGAAGCAAAAGTGGTTAAAGACAAAGCCGTATTGGACGATCGTCGTCGCCTCGAGGACCGTCTAGAAGAAATGCGTGTAGCTCGTGAAACACGAGAGTTTGATTTTGACCTAGAGATGGAAATGTAGCTACACGCTCGTTGACATCAAAAAGGGGCGCGTTGTGAAATTTGGCAGCGCGCCCCTTAATTTTTTCCCCCTCGAAAAACCCACACATAAGCTCCTCATCGGCAACTCTCTGCCGCCCCGGCAAGTGTCCGGCAATTATTGGCCCACTTTATGCAACACCTGTTCTAAAGCGAAATATTCGCTCTAGAAAAGCCAATTTTTTGTCGCACGTACATCACGTGTTCACTAAATGATCGGAAGAAGAACATGACAGGTCGAGTTGATATTAATCGCTTAATGGTAGAAATGCGCTCTATTAAGTCTAACACTCAGGCGTTCAACGGCGTTGAAGGCATTGCCTCCAAAGACATTTCTGAGCTCAGAACGCGAGCGGGAGTGGAAGTGGGGGGTGACAATAAAACCCCCGCCTTTGGCGACTTAATGGCGCAGGCCGTCAATAAAGTAAACGAAACATCTAAAGCTTCCGGTGCATTGCAAACAGCTTACCAGCGCGGCGACCCTGACGTGGACATAACCGAAGTCATGGTGGCATCGCAAAAAGCTAGCGTCTCTTTTCAGGCTATGTTGCAGGTTCGTAACAAATTGGTTGATGCTTATCGCGATGTTATGAATATGCCAATTTAACAACTTATTTAATGTTACTTCGAGTGTTTATGTATCGCCCAATAAGCGCTCCGTATTTTAGTAAAGGAAAAGAAAGTAGATTATGGCCATAGCTGCAAACCCAAACGATGCCGATCTAAATTCAGGTGCCATGAGAGACCAGAGTACTAATGATCTGGTTGAAGGTTTTAACAATCTCAATATCGTGCGCCAGGCAGGGCTAATGATTGGTTTGGCCGCTAGTGTGGCTATTGGATTTGCCGTGGTGCTATGGACTCAGGGAGAGGACTATCGTCCACTTTATGGCAGTTTAGACCGTCTAGATTCTTCTGAAGTTGTACAAATTCTCGATAGTAACGACATTAAATTTAAAGTGGATGGCCCTAACGGTGCTCTATTAGTACGCGATGAAGACGTTCACAAAGCACGTTTGAAGTTGGCGGAGGCAGGCATTCCAGGCGATAAGTCAGTAGGTTTTGAGCTTATGGACCAGGAGCAACCACTGGGTACTAGCCAATTTATGGAAACGACGCGCTATCGTCGCGGTCTTGAAGGTGAGCTAGCGCGAACCATTTCTAGCATACACAGTGTGCGCGGCGCTCGTGTTCATTTGGCAATTCCCAAGCGTTCTGTATTTGTACGAGATCCGCGCCGGCCCAGCGCTTCAGTCTTTCTCGAACTTTATCCAGGTCGGATGATTAAACCCGCTCAGGTAAAGGCCATTTCTAACTTAGTGGCATCAAGTATCTCTGAGTTGGCGATTGAGCACGTTACTGTGATCGATCAAAAGGGCAATCAGCTGTCGACCGGTGAAGAAAGCCAAGAGTTGGTCATGGCGGGTCGTCAGCGCGAATACACCCGTCGCCTAGAAGAAGATCTAAATCAACGAATTGGCAGTATATTGTCGCCTGTTGTAGGGTCTGGACGATTTAAGGCTGAAGTGAGTGCCGATGTTGATTTCACTGAAGTTGAGCAGGCTGAGGAAATTTTCAATCCTGATTTGCCGGCTGTACGCAGTGAGCAAACACTGGATGAGCAACGCTCAGGTGCCGCACAAGCCATTGGAATTCCCGGTGCTCTGGGCAATCAACCTCCAGCAGCAGGAGCGGCACCAGAAGTCGCGGCGCCGGGCGCCGCGGGCGCAGCAGCTCCCCCCAGTGGTAATTCTCGACAGCAAGCCACCCGTAATTTTGAGTTAGATCGAACCATCAGCTATACCAAACATCAAGTGGGTCGCTTGCAGCGCCTGACCGTTGCGGTTGTTGTTGATGACAAATTTTCCCTTGATCCTGCATCGGGCGACGTAACTAAAATACGCTGGACGGATGCCGAACTCGAACGCTTAAGTATCTTGGTGCGCGACGCTGTCGGTTTTTCGGCGCTGCGTGGCGATAGTGTCAATGTTTTGAATTCAGCCTTCTTTGATAGCTCGGATGACGCCATTGTTATTGAGGACGTGCCTATTTGGAAAGAGACTTGGTTTCAGTCAATTATGAAGCAAGTTGCTGGCCTTCTTATTATCATCGTGCTCATTGTAGGCCTACTGCGGCCTGTATTGAAAAGCCTAACAAGCGCAGGACTCAGAGCCAAAGAAAAAGAAGAAAGCCTTGAGATGCAGGCTTTGGAAGAGTCTGGGCTAAATGCATTCGACAACCTGTCAGACGAAACCGTTACCCTCACAGGCGGGGATGCCTTATCATTGCCAAGTCCGGAAGAAAGCTATGAGCAGCAATTAAACGCTATTAAAGGTCTTATTGCTGAAGACCCGGGCCGAGTGGCACAAGTGATTAAAGTGTGGGTGAATGATGAGTAATACCGCTGCGACACCCGAGAAATCGGTATCAAATTTAAGCCGTGTGGACCAAGCCGCAATCTTGCTTATGACCCTGGGCGAAGGCGACGCCGCTGAAATTCTTAAGCATATGGGTCCAAAAGAAGTGCAGCGAATTGGCGGCGCCATGTCTAGCCTGTCGAATGTACAGCAGAATGATGTACAAATGGTGCTGGGTAATTTCCTTGAAGAAGTGAGAACCCTTACCGGTCTCGGCATGGGGTCAGACAGCTACATACGCAATATGTTGGTTACCGCCCTGGGTGAGGATAAGGCTAACGGCCTGATCGACCGAATTCTAGTTGGGGGCAATACCACTGGCTTAGATACCCTCAAGTGGATGGAAGCACGTTCGGTGGCAGACATTATTCGTAATGAGCACCCACAAATTCAGGCCATTGTAATGGCTTATCTAGACGCTGATCAGTCTGCAGAAGTGATGACTTATTTTGCGGAAAAAGTGCGCTTAGATATTTTGATGCGAGTGGCGGCTTTGGATACAGTTCAGCCCAGCGCGCTCCAAGAGCTCAACGATATTTTAGAGAAGCAATTCTCTGGCAACGAGACATCGCAAACCAAAGATATGGGTGGCTACAAAGTGGCGGCCGAGATCATGAACAATCTAGACAGTTCAGTTGAAGCCGATCTGATGGACGCCATCAAGGAAGTGGACGAAGACATGGGCTCGCAAATTCAAGATCTTATGTTTGTATTTGATAACCTCAAAGAGGTGGATGATCGCGGCATTCAAGCCCTATTGCGTGAAGTGTCTTCGGAAGTTTTGATTATTGCCTTGAAGGGTGCTGACGACATTTTGCAAGAAAAAATATTCAAAAATATGTCTAAACGTGCGGCGGAACTGCTGCGCGATGATCTTGAAGCCAAAGGGCCCGTTAAGCTTTCGGAAGTGGAAGGCGCTCAAAAAGAAATTCTCACCATTGCTCGCAGAATGGCCGATTCCGGCGAAATTATGCTGGGTGGTGGCGGCGAGCAAATGGTTTAATAGGTTGTAGACAATGGCAAAAAACCAGCCCAATTTGATTCCTGCAGAAGATCTGGGAGAGGTTGAGCTCTGGGCGCTACCGCAGATGGACAGTAAGTCTCTGCGAGTCACTAGCGCCGAAAAAGAGCGTCAAGAGCGCGAGCGGCTTGAAAAACAGCGAGCCGACGAACTTGTTGAAGATATTGAAATCGACGGCGAGCTCCCCGGCGCCGCATTGACCGCTGAACAACTGCAAAGCATGGCCGATGAGGCCGAGAAACAGGGCTACGACGAAGGTCACAAAAAGGGTTTTGATGCGGGTAATGCCGAAGGCTTCCGATTGGGACAGCAAAAAGGCCAGAAGGAAATGAAGGCGACTTTAAGCGCACAACAAAAGCGCTTTTCGCAGTTGGCCGACACTCTTTTTGACCCTTTAGATGATCAAGACACCGCCTTAGAGCAAGCTCTTCTAACAACCGTTATGACCTTGGCTGGGTCTATTGTAAAACGCGAGCTTTACGCAGACTCAAGTCATATTTTATCTCTCGTACAGGAAGCTATCGCGGCCTTGCCTGCCGGCGCCAATAATTTAACCTTGACCCTGAACCCTGATGATGTCGATTTAATCGAACAGTACGCGCAAGAGCATAATAATCCAGCCAAGCGCTGGCAGCTGGTCGCCGATGCGAAAATGATTCCAGGGGGTTGTAAGGTTGAAAGTGCTCAGAGCTTTGTTGACTATTCAGTGGAGAATCGTCTGGAGCAAATTCTCAAACAATATGCCGGTAAACAATTGGGTTCCATTGACTCAGCCCAATTAAGCGAAGAAGAACCTCCTCGGGAACTTGACGAGTGAGCTCGCCTCGTTTGAGTTTAGCGGAGCGCCTTGCAGGCTATCAGCCCGCTCAAGAAAATCACTTTGAACCTATAGCTGAAGGTCGTTTAACTCGTTCAGTTGGTCTGACATTGGAGGCCGTGGGTTTGAACGTTTCAGTTGGCCACCAGTGTGAAGTAATTACAGACGAAGGTCGCCGAGTTGAAGCGGAAGTGGTTGGCTTTGCTGAAGACAAAGTGTTTTTGATGCCTATCCGTCGCATTGAGGGTTTGAAACCTGGCGCCAGAGTGGTGCCCGTGGGCGCCCAAAAGGGTATTCGCATTGGCCCAGGTCTATTGGGGCGAGTGATCAATGGGCTAGGGGCTCCACTAGATAGCAAAGGGCCGCTCGTAGGTGAAGACCGTTTGGCTAGTATGCCCTCCGAGATAAACCCTCTGGGGCGTCACCCCATCAGCGAGCCTCTAGATGTAGGCATTCGAGTAATCAATGGCCTAATTACTGTAGGTCGCGGCCAGCGTCTGGGCTTATTTGCAGGCTCGGGCGTGGGTAAAAGTGTACTGATGGGAATGATGACTCGCTTCACCACTGCAGACGTAGTGGTGGTAGGCTTAATCGGCGAGCGAGGTCGGGAAGTTAAGGAATTTATCGACCATATTCTAGGCGAGGAAGGTTTGCGGCGAGCAGTGGTGGTAGCGTCTCCCGCCGACGATGCGCCATTAATGCGTTTACGTGCTTCTCAGCTGGCCAGCAGCGTGGCTGAATATTACCGAGATCAAGGTCAGAATGTACTTCTGCTTATGGACTCCCTCACCCGCTTTGCGCAGGCGCAGCGGGAAATATCTCTGGCCATTGGCGAACCGCCGGCCACTAAAGGTTACCCGCCTTCAGTTTTTGCCCAAATTCCTCAACTGGTTGAACGCGCGGGTAATGCCGCTGAAGGCGCCGGCTCAATTACGGCGTTTTATACCGTGCTGACGGAGGGGGATGATTTGCAAGACCCCATCGCCGATGCGGCTCGAGCCATCCTCGACGGACACGTGGTTTTATCGCGGCAATTGGCGGAGCAAGGCATCTACCCCGCGGTAGACGTTGAGGCCTCTATTAGTCGCGCCATGCCAAACATCGTTAGCGAGCAGCATTTGGCACAGATGCAACGTTTTAAGCAGTTGTTATCGGTTTACCAGCAAAATAAAGACCTCATTACCATTGGCGCTTATAGCGCGGGCTCGAACGCCGACACTGACAGTGCTATCGAAAGACAGCCTTTCTTAAGGAGCTATATTTGTCAGGGCCTTACAGAGACTGTAAGCCTGGCTGACAGTTTTGAGGGATTGACCCAAGTCATCATGCCTGGACCGAGTACTTAGCGTGGCAATTAAGCGATCTAAGCGCATGGAAGTTGTACTTACACTAGCTAAGCGGGCTGAAGATGATGTCGCGAAGCAGTTAGCTCAAGTACAGCAGGACGTGAATCAGGGCGAAGATCAACTTCGCCAACTTCAAGACTACAACGAAGCCTATAAGCAAGAGATACAAGCAAAAACACAGGGCCTTAGTGGGCAGGATATGATCGACTCGCGCAGTTTTTTGCAGCGATTGGGTAGCGCTGAGCAGGAGCAGCAAGGCAGGATAACCCAGATGCGAGCCATTCAGGATTCAATCCGCCAGCAATGGCAGCTGAAACATCATTATCGTCAATCGATTGCTGACTTAATTGAACGTATTCGAACAAGTGAAAATTTGGCGGAAGAAAAGCGCCTTCAAGTTCAGCTCGATGAGCTGGCCACACAGCTCTATCTGCGTAACCAGGCCTAAGTTAAGTAAGTCTCATCCGCTCGGCGCGTATATTTTGATCTGAAAATGCGCTTAATCTATTCAATTGTGCACATTTATGCGGAAAGCCTTGCAAATACAGTGGGGATTTCGCTAGAGTTTATTTCTGCAGAGTTGGAATGATGTCAAAATCAACTATGCTTAGGAAAGTACACAGATTACAGCTGTGAAATGCGCACGGAGCGATTAAGTTGCCTCTTCCCGTAAATGAGGTTTAACTTGGGCGTATGGCAGCATACCTATAAAAATATGAGGCGGCTAATGTCAATATCTTCGAATATGTCCAATGACGGCAGTGAACTGACCATTTGTATTCAAGGTCGTTTTGATTTTAGTGCACACCAAGACTTTAGAGGGGCCTATGAAGCGCTCCCATCAAAACCTCAAACCTTTCTGGTGGATATGAACGACACCACCTACTTAGACAGCTCAGCCCTAGGTATGTTGCTGTTATTACGAGACCACGCGGGCGGCGACACGGCCACCATCAAGATTTTAAATTGTAGTCCTGATGTTAAGAAAATTTTAACGATCTCTAACTTCGAGCAGTTGTTCACCATTCAGTGATTGAAGCTTGCCTAAAGGTTTACTCGCATGAGCAGTAATAGGGCTGAACCGCACCAGTTAACGGTTTTGATTGCTGACGATACCGATACCGATCGCCTTATTCTTGAGTCAATTGTAAAAAAGGAAGGGCACAGGGTCATTAGCGCGAAAGACGGCGTGGAAGCTGTGGCGGCCTTTGAGAATGAGCAGCCTGATATTGTCCTGATGGATGCATTGATGCCAAAGCTTGACGGCTTTGGCGCCGCACGACAAATCAAAGCTTTAACGGGTGAAGCACTCGTGCCCATTATTTTCCTCACTTCGCTCACCGATACCGAGTCGCTTGTGCAATGCCTAGACGCCGGCGGCGATGATTTTTTGTCCAAACCTTATAATCGCTTTATCTTGCAGGCGAAAATTAAGTCCTTTAATCGAATGCGTGAAATTCACGCCACCATGTTGGCTCAGCGCGATCAAATATCTTTGCACAATGACCATTTGTTGCAGGAACAAACAGTCGCCAAACAGGTGTTTGACAACATTGCCCACAGTGGATGTCTCGATGCAAAAAATGTCAAATATTACCTTTCACCGCTGGCTGTGTTCAACGGCGATGTATTGGTTGCAGCCATGCGTCCCTCAGGTAACATGATTGTATTGTTGGGCGATTTTACCGGCCATGGCCTACCGGCGGCTATTGGAGCAATGCCGCTGGCTTCAACGTTTTACGGCATGGCTCATAAAGGCTTTTCACTTCGCGATATATTGCGAGAAATCAATCAAAAGCTTAAAGATATTTTGCCGGTGGGTGTATTTTGTTGCGCGAGCATCATGGACATTAATTTCCGGAAGCAGCGAATTAAAGTGTGGAACGGCGGCCTGCCAGACTGCTTTTTATATCGCGCGGCTGACGGTAGCGTTGAGTCGGTCGCGTCTACACATCTACCTCTAGGGGTTGTAGGCGATAAAGATTTCCGAGATGACTGCCAGCACTTTGCATTGGAGCGGGGTGACCGCTTCTTTATGTGGTCTGATGGCATTCATGAAGCGCGCAATGCTTCGGGGGACATGTTTGGTGAAGAGCGCCTTAAGCAAGTGTTCATTGATAATGAAAATCCTGAAAAATTGTACGATGACGTGCTGGCAAGTGTGCAGAATTTTGTCGACCTAGGTGAGAAAGATGATGACCTCTCTCTGCTTGAAGTTAAAATGGATGCACCGGAAAATGTTGTCAGTCAATCGAGTGTTATGGCGGGCAGCAGTGAGCGTGGTCTGAGAGGCTGGGCGCTAGACTTTGAAGTGAAACCGGACAGTTTTGCTTATTTTGACCCCCTGCCTTTATTGCTGAATATTTTGGTGGAGGTGCCGGGCTTACGACTTTACACCGGGAGTTTATATACCATTTTGGCAGAGTTGTACTCGAATGCTTTGGAACACGGAGTCCTCGGTTTAGATTCCTCTTTAAAGGCTACGTCGGAAGGTTTTTCACAGTATTATGAAGAGCGCAAACGTCGTCTAAACGAGGTTAGCGAAGGCTATGTTCGATTCCATTTGGAACATCGCGCTGACGATGACAAAGGTACATTGGATATTAAAGTAAGTGACAGCGGCAAAGGTTTTGAGCAGTCGGCGAGTAAGGGTTTTGGCCCTGATGCCTATAGCGGCCGCGGAATAAGTTTGATCACTACACTGTGCGAGTCAATCACATACCAAGGGCAGGGCAACGAAGTGGTTGTTGTGTTCACTTGGGAGACAGACGCTTAGGGAATACATGTTGTGGGCGTTCGTTAGCGCAACATCGACGATAAAGAATGGAATTACTCGAGGGCGTTTACTATGCATGTCGATAAACATCTTGATTTGGATGCAATTGCAACACTTAAAGAAATAATGGAAGACGATTTTGGTCTGCTCATAGACACTTTTATTAATGATGGAGCAGAGCGTTTGGCGGCGCTTAGCCAGGACATTGATCTTGGCAATGCCGATGCCGTGCGCCGGTCAGCGCACAGTTTCAAGGGAAGTAGTAGTAACATTGGCGCTTTACAATTGGCAGAGCAGTGCTTGTTTCTAGAAACCAAAGGTAATGATAACGATATGACGGGTCTTAAGGAGCACCTGCAAGAAGTCGCTCAAGAATTCTCCCTAGTTAAGCAAATGCTGACTGATCTCCTCTAAGTTTCAATTGTGCCAGCATTGGCACATCTCCTGCATTATCACTCGTAGTTGGTCCCTGTGACGCCCACAAGCGGAAAAAGCCTGCCGTTATTACATTAGTAAGCGGCAATGCTTGGCGGCAATTGCAAACCCCGAACTCGCAAACTGCTGTATAGCGAAAAGAGAGAGTGTTATGAGTGTGAGCCAAACCCCTACAACGATATTTACCCGTACAAACAGTGTCGGGCCAGATATCACCGCGCTTACCCAGTTGTCAGCAGCCAAGCCGGAATTCGGTTTTGATGAAGTCATGGCTCAGCAGAGAGAGCGCAAAAATACTGAGCGTGACAGTCACGTTAAGGCTCAAGACAGAGAGAATCCTAAGCCCCGCGAAAGCAAACCTAAAGAATCGGTGGAGGTATCGGTAAAGCAGGATGCCCCGGAACCTCATAGCGCTCGTGATACTACAGCGGAATCGAAAGCCGTGGTTGCCGGCGACGAAGTTGTTGAAGATCAGCCAGCGGAAGAACCATTGGAGGCTGAGGGGAAAGAAGCTGGGTCGCAGGGAGGTGAGGCCGAGGCAGAGTTGTCTGAAGAGGAGGCCTCAGCAGCCCTTGACGATACTGAGCTTGAAGCCGGAGAAAGCGCGCTTGTAGATAACGCTGCTCTGCCTGCGCAAACTGAGAGCCAAGAACCGCAAGTTCAAGCGGCACTTGTAGGAGCTGAGGACGCGCTTGAAAAAACCGTCGTTGATGAGGGCGAACTTGCCGGAGAGAAGAACAATACGCCAACGGCGTCTGAAAATTTAGTAGACCCAGTGATCGCGAGTGAGCCTGTGGGTACTGAAAGTGGAACGGTTGCCGAGGCTCTTACTACATCGGTCGCGGCGACAAGCCAGGCGACTGTAGTGAAAGCTGCGGTCAAAGAAGAGCGGCCGGTCGAAATCTTAACGACTAGCGCTGCGAAGGTGGGCGAACCGGCGCATGTAATGACGCCTTCATCACCTGTGGCTGAGACGACCCCTGCGAATTCTCCGAGTGGTTTTACTACGACAAGTCGTGGGTTCGGAGCTGGATCTACAAGCCCATCTATGTTTGCTCAGGGAGACGGCAATTCCGACGACTCGAATGGAATGGTCTTGGGTGAATTAAAAGCTAGTTTGTCCTCTGATGGAGCCGCCGATAACAAAGCTCAAATCGACCCTAAAAATGCACAAACACCCCTTAAGTCGGCTGCTGGCCTTACTTTAGATCTCGCCACGATTTTGACAAGCGCCGACCCCGCCCGTCAGTCGGCGGCCTTGAAGGAGGGGGCGACATCGAGCTCTAGTACCGCGATTGAAGGGCCCAGAATTGCGGCTAGTACGCTGTCTCAATTCCAGACAGGCTCTGTTCGGGGCGCGCAAGTTCAAGTTTCGGTGCAAACACCGGTTGGTCAACAGCCTCAGTGGGGCAGCGCGGTGGCCGAAAAGGTGCTATGGATGGCAGCGCAAAACTTAAAGTCTGCAGAGATTCACCTGGACCCCCCTGAGCTGGGGCCGCTAATGGTGAAAGTTACTGTGAGCCAAGACCAGGCAAGTATTACTTTTGCCAGCCAGCAGGTAGCGGTGCGGGAAGCTCTGGACCAGACCGCTTTTCGGCTGCGCGAGCAATTTGATGAGCAGGGCTTAGATCTTGTGAACGTCGATGTAAGTGATCAGGGATTTGGGCAGGAAGCAAGCGGTGATCAGGACGAAGGTGGTCAAGGTGGATCACAGACAGCGGGTGCGGAAGGAAGCGAAGATGAGCGTATCGTGCCGCTTGGAGAGGAAGTTGGAATTGTAGATTACTTTGTATAGCCTTGGTTCATTGCTTGAAGTATCAGGCCAGTTTAGGGGCCCACACTGGGTGGCGCCCCCAATATGGGTGTCCCCAGCATCCAAAGGCGGCAGTTGAACCCCCACTCTTTCGAGCATCCTAAGCGTCTTCCGCTGACATTTTTTAAGAATACCTTCAACTTTTTTCTCGCCAATCCCCTTTTAGTGCTATCGCAAGCACTTGATAATCAACTAGAATTTACTCCGAACCCCCAAATAGCCGCTATTTTGTGGCATGGGTCTTGCTGATTGGCTCTATACGGCGGTATTTAGAGCCTTGGACGACGGAATATTGACATGGCTGAAGAAGACGAGGGGCAGGTTGAGGACGCCCCGAAAAAAGGTGGCAAGAAAAAGCTCATCGTAATGATTGTAATCGGCATAGCGCTGATCGCACTGTCTATTGGAGGTACCTTGTTTGCACTGCAAATGCTGAACCCCGAGGAAGACGTGGTGGCGTTGGAGGGGGAAGACGGTGAGGCAGCTGATGTCGAGCCCACTCGACAATCCGCAATTTATTTTCCATTGAAACCGGCCATTATTGTTAATTTTCAGGCTCGGGGTCGCCAGCGCTTTTTACAGGCTGAACTTACGCTAATGGCACGAGACAATGAAACGATTGAGGCGGTTGAGCTACACATGCCGATGATCCGCAACAGCTTAGTCATGTTGTTTGGCGGTCAAATTTATGAGGACATGCAGACCGCAGAAGGCAAAGAGCTTCTGCGGCAGGAAGCGCTCACTGAGGTGCAGCGTTTGCTGGAGCAGGAAACGGGTAATCCTGGTGTGGAACAAATTCTATTCACAAATTTTGTGATGCAGTAATCAGGGCAAGTTACTGACTTAATAAGGGCGAAATAACGTGCAAGACCTACTCTCGCAAGATGAGATCGATGCGCTCCTTCACGGGGTGGACGACGGCGATGTCGATACGGAATCGGATCTCGAGCCGGGTGAAATTAAGGCTTATGACCTGACGAGCCAAGACCGTATTGTACGCGGTCGCATGCCCACCCTAGAAATGATCAATGAACGTTTTGCGCGCTACACACGGGTAAGTATGTTCAATTTGCTGCGCCGAGCTGCAGATGTTTCTGTGGGCGGCATCCAGATTCAAAAGTTTGGCGAGTACGTGCACACTTTGTATGTGCCTACCAGTTTGAATATGGTTAAATTTCGCCCTTTGCGTGGTACTGCTCTGGTTATCTTAGATGCCAAGCTTGTATTCAAGCTGGTGGACAATTTCTTTGGTGGCGATGGTCGCCATGCAAAAATTGAAGGCCGCGAATTCACACCCACGGAACTGCGTGTAGTACAAATGGTTTTGGATCAGGTTTTTATTGATTTAGCAGAGGCTTGGAAGGCAGTAATGCCCATTGAATTTGAATATATCAATTCTGAAGTTAACCCCTCTATGGCGAATATTGTAAGCCCCAGTGAAGTGGTTACGGTAAGCACCTTTCATGTGGAGTTAGACGGTGGTGGTGGCGAACTTCACCTAACCTTGCCTTATTCTATGATTGAACCCATTCGCGAAGTGCTCGATGCGGGTTTGCAAACGGATACCGATGAGCAGGACGACCGTTGGGTAAAGGCCTTGCGTGAAGACGTTATGGCGGCAACAGTAGATTTGGAGTGTGATTTAATTACCACTGATATCACCCTAAGAGACATTGTAAATTTAAAAGCCGGCGATGTGATTCCGATTGAAATGCCGGAATATCACGTGGTCACGGCGAATGGTGTGCCGATGTTCAGAACCAGTATGGGACAGAGCCGCGAAAATTTGGCTTTAAAGATTAATGATTTTATCGATCGGTCGAATGCCTATAATATTTCGGCTGCGGAAGGAGTAGTGCCCAATGAGTGATGATATTAACGAAGAAGACGTTGATCAAGGTTCGATGGCGGACGAGTGGGCCGCCGCTATGGAAGAACAGGTGGATATAGACGCAATTGTTGATGACGCCGATATAAATGCCGTGGGCCTAGATGAATTGATAGATGATGGGGCGCCGGTAGCTTCACATGAAGGCCAGGATCTTGACGTTATTTTGGACATTCCTGTCAGTATCTCTATGGAGGTAGGGCGCACTGCGATTACCATTCGCAACTTATTACAATTGAATCAGGGGTCAGTGATTGAGCTGGATCGATTGGCCGGTGAGCCTTTAGACGTGTTGGTGAACGGTACCTTAGTGGCGCATGGTGAAGTGGTTGTGGTGAATGAAAAGTTCGGTATTCGTATGACAGATGTCATCAGTCCAGCTGAACGTATTAAAAAACTGCGCTGATCGCCGCGAGATGATTAAATCAATAGTGATGTTTTTACTGGTGGGGCTATTCAGCTCAATGCCTGTTTTTGCGGACGAACCTGTCGTTCAAAATACTCCCGCGCAAATATCTCAAGCCCCAAACACTACTTCCGAAAACCAAGCTAAGGCTGTGACGCTTCCGGTGACCCGCAGTACGCCGGCGGTGAGCACTAGCGCATTTTTCGGCGAGGTGATGGCGGGTCTCATTATTATCTTGCTGATGATCTTTGCTTTGGCCTGGTTGGTTAAGCGCATGGGTACGGGAAGCTTCTTGTCTAATCAGCATATGAAAATTGTCGCCAGTGTGGCAATGGGTACCCGCGAACGCGTGGTGGTGTTGGATGTAGGAGGGAAACAAGTTTTACTGGGTATCACCCCGCAAAATATAAATACCTTACATGTATTTGATGAACCAGTGATTAGCGAATCAAGTGATGACAAAACCGAATCGGATTTTGCTCAAAAAATAAAATTTTTCATGCAAAAAGGCCGGGTTCATGAGTGAGTTTTCAAGGGGAAACATCGTTTTAGCGCGTGTTGCCATGGCCTTGTTGCTGCTACTGCTTAATGTTTCTTCTGCGTGGGCGCAATCAAGTGCCGCCGCACAGACCGACACACCGGCCACGATTACTACCGACTCAAGCATAAAACCTCTGGCGGGCATACCAGGCCTGCCGGCAATGACCGTTACAACACAAGCCGACGGCTCCCAAGATTACACCGTGTCGCTGCAAATTCTAGCGATAATGACGGCGCTGACGCTGTTGCCATCTCTGCTGATGATGATGACATCATTCACGCGAATTATTATTGTATTTTCAATTTTGCGTCAGGCTTTGGGTTTACAGCAGTCGCCATCGAATCAAATTTTGGTGGGCTTGGCTTTGTTTTTAACCATGTTTATTATGACTCCTGTATTTACGGCGGTGAATGAAACGGCACTGCAGCCCTATATCAATGAAGAAATCACATCAAGCGAAGCGATTACACGCACTGCAGTTCCTTTTCACAAATTCATGCTGGCGCAAACGCGGGAATCTGACTTGGAATTGTTTATGCGTATCGCTGAATCGCCGCCTGTCGATACCGCAGAAGACGTACCCTTTACAATCTTAGTGCCAGCCTTTGTCACCAGTGAGTTAAAGACAGCCTTTCAAATTGGTTTCATTATTTTCATTCCTTTTTTGGTGATAGACATTGTAGTGGCCAGCGTTTTGATGGCTATGGGTATGATGATGTTGTCGCCCTTGATTATCAGCTTGCCCTTTAAAATTATGTTGTTTGTTTTGGTGGATGGGTGGGCCATGATCATTGGTACACTTGCGGCCAGTTTCGCGATATAGGGAGCAGACATGACACCCGAAATTGTAATGGATCTTTTTGGCGAGGCCTTTTATCTCACCGTAGTCATGGTTGTAGTTATTGTTGGCCCGAGTTTGGTGGTGGGTCTTATGGTGAGTATGTTTCAGGCGGCGACTCAAATTAACGAGCAAACATTGAGTTTCCTGCCCCGCCTCGTGGTAACACTCACCACCATAATGATGGTTGGCCCTTGGTTAATAACCAGCTTTATGGATTTATTTACACGCTTGTTCACGGAAATTCCAAACCTCATCGGTTGACCTAATGAACATCACTGATTCGGAAATTTGGCAGTTTGTAGGGCAGTATGTTTGGCCTCTGTTCCGCATAGCGTCCTTTTTTATGGCCGTGCCAGTGCTCGGTTCAAAACTTATTAACGCTCGCGCTCGCTTAGCACTGGCTGTGATGATCACTATAATCATCGCTCCGATACTTCCTCCTATGCCTGCGGTAGACCCCGTGTCTATTCAAGGCATGTTGATTGTATTTCAGCAAGTGCTAATTGGCGTGTCCATGGGCTTCGTTCTTCAGGTCGTTATGCAGCTGTTTGTGCTGGCGGGCCAATTTATCGCAATGAAAATGGGCTTGGGTTTTGCGTCGATGAATGACCCTTCCAACGGTGTAAGTGTCACGGTGATCTCGCAGTTCTATTTGATGATGGCCACCTTGTTATTCTTAAGTTTTGACGCCCATCTTTTAATCATTGATTTACTTGTTGAGAGCTTTAAAACCGTGCCCATCGGCGGCGAAGGTTTTGGCCTGCAACAATTTATTGATATCGCCTCTCTAGGGTCTTGGATGTTTGCCGGTGCCCTAGTTATTGCTCTGCCTCTGCTTACTAGTTTGCTTGTTGTGAATTTGGCTTTTGGTGTGATGAGCCGCGCAGCACCACAAATGAATGTATTTGCGGTGGGTTTCCCAATTACCCTTGTATTTGGTCTGATTCTGATCTGGTTTGGTCTTGCCAGCTTCTTGCCTAACTACACCACCTTTCTCGGCCAAGGTATGACTATGGTGCGAGAGTTGATTGGAGTGTTCTGATGGCCGAAGGCGACAGCAGTCAGGAAAAAACAGAAGAAGCCACGCCCCGAAAACTCGATAAAGCCCGGGAAGAGGGGCAAATTCCCCGATCCCGCGATTTGACCACCAGTGCCATATTACTGGCGGGCACGATTGGTTTGGCGATATTTGGTCAATTTATATCCACGCGTCTTGCCGATATTTTGCGTTTCAATTTTTCCTTTGAGCGCGAAGTCATCTACGACAGTAATTTAATGATCACGCACCTAGCCGCTTCGTTTTACGACGGTCTGATTGCATTAGCCCCTCTGTTCGGCATTCTGCTGGTTGCCTCTATTGTTGGCCCCATTGCTCTCGGCGGCTGGCTGATGAGTGCTAAGGCCATGGCACCAAAAATGAGCCGCATGGATCCTGGTGCGGGTCTAAAACGTATGTTTGGGTTTAAAGCGTTGGTGGAACTGGGCAAAGCGCTGGGCAAAGTTCTGGTGGTGTTGGCGTTAGCCATTATTTTGCTGATGAGTTTGCAGCATGAGATGTTGGCGTTAGCTTATCTTGAAGTGGTGCCGGGTATTGTTCGCTCCATGGAAATTAGCGCTTGGGCTGCAATAGCGCTGTCAGCTTCAACACTGATTATTGCCGCGATCGATGTGCCATTTCAAATATTCGAACACAGTAAAAAATTAAAAATGTCCATGCAGGATATCAAAGACGAACATAAAGACACTGAAGGTAAACCCGAGGTGAAAGGCCGTATTCGTCAATTACAGCGGGAAATGGCCAACAACCGACAAATGTCGGCTGTTCCGGAAGCCGATGTGGTGATCACCAACCCTACGCACTATTCCGTGGCCATTAAGTATGATCCCGACAGCATGAATACACCTATCTTGTTGGCTAAAGGAGGGGATCATATGGCACTTAAAATTCGCGAAATTGCTAAAGCCCACGACGTGCAGATTATTGAATCACCTATGTTGGCGCGAGCTATTTTTCATACCACGGAAGTGGAGGACGAAATCCCCGGAGGATTGTATGTAGCGGTTGCTCAAGTTTTGGCCTATGTGTTCCAGCTGCGCAATTACTATAAGGGCAAGGGAGACAAGCCCGCTTATCCCAGTAACGTCACGGTGCCCAAGGAAATGCGCTACGACTAGCAAAACCCCCGGTTTTACCTTAATCATTTCTTGACTAGTTAGTCACTCTCCTCTTTTTCTTGAAAATAGTGCTTTTTTCGATAAAAACCTGTTTTTTTAGCAGTTATTTTTGAGGGAGGAGGGAACTATTTCGTCCTAATACCATTAGAAGATAATTCTAAAACACGAGTTACTGTGTTATTTGCCATATCAGGGTTTCCTTTTATAGCATTTCGAAATTATCTTCTTCTAGTGTTAAACCTGAGTCTGAGAAAAGAGGCGGCCCCCTAGGTGTCGATATCTTTATCAAAGACCATATAAAAATATTAAATTGAGGAAATACAAATGAAGCTTTCTGCGAAGGTGCTACTCCTTAGTGCCGCGATAAGCTCTGCTACTGCATTTGCAGATACCGGGGCGCTGCGGGTAAAAATTGTTGATGGAAATGGTAATGCAGTTGTTGGAGCGATGGTTGATGCTCATACATCTGAAAGTTTAACCGGTCGTAAAGGTGTTACAGACGCAAATGGTGAGGTTAGGTTAAGTGGACTTGACCCTTCTGCCAAGTATGTTGTGGCCGTACATGGTGATGGTTATCAAGCGATTAAGAGCCAAAACGTACGTGTTGTTAGTGGTAAGAGCTTTGCACTGAGTTATGCTCTTGAAGCAAGCGCTTCAGGCTCTTCTGATGTTGAAGAGGTAGTGGTACTGGGTCGAACAATGCAGCTGGTGGATACAACTTCTGCAACTGTTGGCCAACACATTACTCTGGATTTGACCGAATCACTGCCTACAGGCCGTAGTTTTCAGTCTTACCTTCAGCTGACTCCTGGTGTTAAGCCTTCTTTGGGCGGCAACCCCGCTTCCAAGTCTGGTGTTAACTACTCAGACAATACTGATTCAAAGGGTAATACCAGCGGTTCTTCGACCGACAATATGTACTACATTGACGGCGTAAATATTACCGATAACTACAATGGTAAATTTGGCGCGAATTTCAACTCTGAAATCATCCAAGAGCAGCATGTACTAACGGGCGGTCTACCAGCTGAGTACGAAGGTGGTACTGGCCTAGTGTCACGCGTTATTACCAAGTCTGGTAGCAACGAATTTCATGGTTCTGTTAACTACTACGCGCAAAGTGACTCTCTAGTTGCCGACAACGATCACCTTAATAGCAAGAGTTTCTCAACCTTTGATACTGCGTTCACTCTGGGTGGCCCAATAATCAAAGACAAGTTGTGGTTCTATACCTCTTACCAAATTAAAGAGCGTGATGATGATATCGTTGATCCAGTTAGTGGCGCAGCTTTACGTTCTGTTAAAACTGATAACAAGCTCGGTTTTGCGAAACTGACGTGGCAGGCAACGGACAACGACAAAGTTGTAGTTTCTTGGTTTAACGACCCCACGACCATTTCAGGTACAGACCAGGACGATGTCCCAAATAATAGGGACCGCGCTCAGGATCAAGGTGGTGATAACTACAAGCTTGAATATTCTCATACTTGGGATGACGCAATTCTGACCGCTCATTATTCTGATCACGAAGGTGAGTTGACTAGTGCGGCAGCAGTAAAAGATACTCGTGATGACGTAGCATTTTTGACGGGCGCAACGCCAACTTCTGAAATGCTTAATGCGGGTGGCTACGGACAGGACACTGTTGAATTCCGTAATAAAAAGGAATACGGCATTACTTTTGAGTATTTCTTGGATACAGCGTTTGGCTCTCACGAGTTCAAAGCTGGTTATAGCATCACGGAAAACGAACGTCTGTATAACTTGGTCTACACAGGAGATGGAGCGCAGTACTATTCCATCGGTACCGGCGACACAGGCGCAACCCTTGGAAGTTATGTGTCAGATGCATGGGTAGGCGAACTGGGCCTTTCTGAAGAAGACTATCTTCGTATGCAGCAGGCCATGTCTAGCAGTGCAGATTCCGCCTATTACCTCGGCTTACTGGATACTGATAACAGCGGCGTTATCGATGATGGTGAATTAGCTGCATTGACGTTTAACAGCACTGCCGGTAACCCTAGCGGCAATGTTAATGTCTCACGCATCAACCAAGTAGAAGCTGCACCTTTGGCCTTTGCATCAGAAGGTGAATCTTTCTATATCCAGGACAACTGGAATTACGAAAAATGGACAATAAATGCCGGTGTTCGTGCTGAAAAGTGGGATCACTTTGCCTCTGACGGTCGTGACATTTCTTACTTCGATTGGGAATTTGCGCCTCGTTTGAGTGTTGTTTATGACATTAATGGCGATGGACAAAGCAAGGTTTGGGCTTACGCTGGTCGCTATTACGATCCACTACGTACAGATATGTCGGCCTTTGCGGGTACCATGGCAGGCTCCGTTCGTCAGGAAGATATCTTTGTTGGCGATCGTTGGCTTACCTACCGCACGCGTGGTGGTACTAATGAGCAGCAAGCGTTCTTCTCTCCGGCCACGAAAACGCCTTATACTGACGAATTCCTAGTCGGTTATTCGCGCTCTTTGACCGAGAACATAAGTGCGGAAGTTGTCTACACTCAGCGCGAATCTAAAGACATCATGGAAGATTTTGACCTGGCGCTTTATACCGATCCGGATGCAGCGGGTGATTTCACTTTGCCCCTATCCTATTTCGGCTATGACGAAATGCCAAACTCCACTTACGTAATTGGAACGTTGGCAGGTGGCAAGCGTGAGTACAAAGGGCTGGAACTGACTTTGCGCAGACACCGCTCAGAAAATTGGCAGATGCTAGCGTCATATACTTACAATCTGGCGGAAGGTAACTCCAACTCTGACGGCAATGCCGACTTCCAGGGTGATGTTTTATGGCTGGACCCACGCTCACCAAATGCGTTTGGTGATCAGCCGGGTAACATTGAGCACCTGTTGAAGTTTGCAGGTTCTTATACCTTCGATAATGGCATTGAAATCGGTGCAGTCTATAACTGGAACTCCGGTATCCGTTATAGCAGTACTTGGTCCGTATACGGTCGTCACTTGCCAGATCGTGTTGATACAGCCTATGAGGCTGGCGGCGTCACCACTCGCTGGTTGACTGATACTGCGATTGGCTCTGATGTGACTCCTTCTTACGGCACATTGGACCTTCGTGCGAAGTACACCTATGAGCTTGCTAGTGGTTATAAGGCAGAATTCTTCCTTGATATCTTCAACGCTTTGAACGATCAGTCGGTTACCCGTCAGATGGATCTTTCTGCAGGTGATGAGAACTACCAATACGGCGACGCAGATCGCTGGGTACAACCACAAAGATTGTACCTTGGTGCTCGTATGTCTTTCTAAGTTGAACCTAACTTAAACTGACATCGAAACCGGGGAGCTTCGCTCCCCGGTTTTTTTATGCCTATTAATTGAACGCGCTGCTTGTCAGGAAAGGAATTTCGGCAAAAGTTTTAAACATATAAATACTATTTATTGTCCTTGCTATGATATTCTTCAGTCATACATAAACACCACTATCGGAGCCAGAATGACTAAGTCTAAAATCACACTCATTGACAGTATTGATGTAGGCAACACTTTGGGTGAGGGCGTTATCTGGAACCACCGGAGCGGAGCAGTTTGGTGGACAGATATTCAAGAGTGCATAATCTACCGCTATCACCTGGCCAGTAAAACATTGTCTCAGTGGTCAACACCAGAACGCGTGGGTTGTATGGGCTTCATTGAGAATGACAGCCGATTAATTGTTGCCTTTGAAAGTGGCTTTGCTTATTTTGACTGCGAGTCTGGGGCCGTGGAATTCTTGGCCAAACCTGAAGCGCAAGTGCTCGGTACTCGCTTCAATGATGGCCGAGTCGATCGTCAGGGGCGATTTTGGTCAGGCACAATGGTTGAAAACTCCGATATTAATACCCAGCTAGGTTCCTTGTATTTGCTGGGCCGTGATAATACGGCCCAGCGGAAGGTATCTGAAGTGACAATTTCGAACGGCCTTTGCTTTAGCCCAGACTCCCAAGTTATGTATCATTCTGACTCGCCTCGCCGGGAAATCTATGCCTATGACTTTGACCCAAACAGTGGAGAAATTAGCGCGGGACGGGTGCATATAAAAACAGCAAAGGGCTGTTACCCAGATGGTGCCTGCATCGACAGTGAAGGTTGTCTATATAGCGCCCAATGGGGAGGTTCAAGAGTAGTGCGTTATTCATCGGACGGTCAGGAGCTTGAGGTGTTGCCTATGCCGGTAAGCCAGGCGAGTTGTGTTGCGTTTGGGGGGGAGAATCTTGATTTAATGTTTGTCACTACGGCCCGGGAAGATCTCTCGGAAGAAGCTTTGTCCCAACAAACTTTAGCCGGCAGCTTGTTGATCTACCAAACGGAGTTCAAAGGTTTGGAAGAACCTTTTTTCAAGCTATAGCTCGACCCCGTTAGAATATAAAAAACTCTTGGTATCGGTTTATACGGCCACGAGGGGGCTTGCCTATCCTATCCCTAGGAGTGTGGATTTCCATAGCCAAAATCCACGTGACAAATACGTGACACACGGCGTGGACAAACCTGCGTTTTCTAGCTCAAACCTGACTACGTTGCACAGAAACCAGTTTTTAATGATAAAGTGTGAAAGCTATTGATTTTATTAGTATTTATAGGGTTTTACTCCTCCTGTTAGGATAATCTCCGGCTTCTATTAGCAACTGGACTATATACGCCATTGGCGTATAATATTTTCAAATGGTTATTGTTGAAACCCCGATATTTACCAGGCTTATCCAGGAACTGATGAGCGATGATGATTATAAGGACTTACAGGAAGCTTTGGTGAATCGGCCTGATATAGGCGATCTGATCAAGGGCTCAGGCGGTATTCGAAAGGTTCGTTGGAGTCTAGAGGGTACGGGGAAGAGCGGAGGTGTTCGCGCCATCTATTATTGGGTGGTCAACGATGACCATATTCGTATGTTGTATGTTTACCCGAAGGGGAAGCAGGCTAACCTGACCAAGGCTCAGGTTGTACAATTGAAAGCCATTGTTGAGGAGTGGTGATAATGGAAAAGAATATGTTTGATGAACTGTTGACCAGCGTTCAGGAAATGGATGGAATTGTCAAAGGCAAGAAAAAAGCGTCCCGTAGCTTTGATTTTCCTGAGCCTGAGGTAAAGGCGATTCGTGAGCGATTGGGTGTCTCACAGAACAGGTTTGCTATTATCTTGGGCGTGAGTAAACGAACTGTTGAGAATTGGGAGCAAGGTCGTCGTCACCCGACCGGCGCTGCTAGGTCATTGCTAAGAGTTGTTGCGGCAGACCCTGAGCACGCTTTACAGGCATTGAGAGCTTGATTTTTTCATCGCAGAAAATATACGAATCGTCACGTATTACTTGATAGGGTTTGAGTCGTAATCCAGAGAGTTCAGCTAATCCCAACGATAGAGTCGCCTTAGCGCACCACACTAGGAGTGTGGTAGTTACTTGTCTTGGCTGGATTGGGCAGGACGTTTCAGAGCGGGGAAATTGGATTGGATCGCTAAGACTAAAATGCCAACACTTAAGAAGTGGGCGACAGAATTCTATATTTCCCAACAACAGTTCCGTGAATAAGCCAACTCTTGTCCAGTTTCCGAAATCTGTCTGGCCAGTTGGGGTTGTTGGCACTGAGTAGGGCCATTCCATCCACAACCACCTTTTGCCTAAGCACGGAAATGCTGTTATCGCACTTGCCTGCAACGACATAGGTGTTGTGTATGGCGGCAATATTAGGGTCAACAATAATTACATCACCAATAACAAAACGAGGATACATACTATTATCTTCAATTTTTAGCGCAAAAGCGTTGTTTGAGCAGGTGCAGGGGCGGTGAATAAACTTTTGTTTTGTGGCGTTTTCCTTGGAATGATTCGGTAAGCAACTTAAGCCTAGCCAAGGCAGTAATGGCAGAAGCGGAAGTTCGCCCGCCGCAGACCTGTTTTCATGCCAATGACTGTCTTGCGGACTATAGGAGGATGGAGCTTCTCCTTCACTTAGCCAAACAGCAGAAACGTTCAAGTGTTGTGCGATGCTTTTTACTCGCGGGCGCCGTGGAAAATTCTTACCACTAAGCCATTGCTGTACAGATTGAGGTTTAACTTGAAGTACTCGCGCCAAATCCGATTGATTTAAAGGTGAGGCATTAAGAGCTTTCTTCAAGCGGTGTGAAAATGTCATATCGAAGATTTCATCGCGTTATTTCAGCTAGAGAACTGTAATAGTTGATCGAAAGGTTAAGAAAAATACGCCTCCTTCTCTTCTGCTTAAGAGAGCCTTAGGCGCCTTGCTTGCCACCCGATTCGTAATATAATTCAATCTTTCCTATGGTAAGTCCATACAGAGCCCAGTTGTCGTCAAACTTGGAAAGTTTAATCCTTCCGCATGGTTTGGTGGCTAACAGGTAAGGTTTCTCATCTAGTTTTACCAGCTGTCGAATTACCGCATTAGGTTCATTGTAGGCCCGAGCGACTACAAAACAATGTTGGGCACCTTCAGTAGGCGTTTCAATGTCAGTTGTTGGTTCTACAACAATATATTCCCCAATACAGAAGTATGGATCCATAGAGTCGTCACAAATTTGTAATGAGAACGCATTCTTAGAGCAGGGAAACGGACGATCAATGGCTTCATGTTTCGTGTGATCTAAGTCGAATAAGTCTTGGCTTTTGGCGATATCCAACCAAGAGTAAACTGGCAAGCTGGGCGGTTTCTTATACATTTTTGTGTTATTTTCCCCGTGTTGAGCTAAGTCAATGTCGGGCATGGGGCCGATGCCCATTGTTAGCCAAGATTCTGCAACGTTAAGTGTTAAGGCGATTTCCGATATTCGTAAATGCCTGGGGAAATTTTTACCACTAAGCCACTGTTGTACTGACTGAGGCTTAACGTTTAGTCGCCTGGCAAGTTCCGATTGGCTCAGCTTGGAATTATAAAGTGCTTTTCGAAGTCGGTCTGAAAAATTCATCTAGCGATAATAGCATCAATGATAATAAATACATTGCAATTTTAAACTGATCTAATGGCACTGGCCAATTGTATCATTATATGTTTTCGATTTTAGTGGAGTTTTAGTCAGGTTGGGCTGCTTTTTACCGAATATACGGGAGTTTCGTTGCGAAATTTGTTGTAGGTAAAATTATTTGTCTACAAGCGGGAACTGATTTTAAATTTGTATAAATGATTATAATTTATGTGAAGGCAAGAAATATTTAGTAATTAATAAGGCGTGATAGTTCGAGAATTTATATATGGATGTATACGTAACCCATGTTCGGGTAGTGGGTATTAGTAACGTTTCCGGCGATAGAATTGCTCGTAATAGGAAAATATTGACGGGGTTGTACTCGATTTTATATCAGGAAAACACCTTCCCATATTCCGCAAAGAAAGTGCCTTCGTAGTAGTTCGAAACAATAAAGTTTTGGCGTGAAGTAGTTCTTAGTTATTAACAATTTTGTCAAATTCAAACCCTGTTTCAAATTGATCTCTCGCCCATGCGCAGGCTTCTAGTCGATTCCTGAAGTTGTGCTTTTTAAATAGGTTGTAAAGGTGGCTTTTGATTGTGTGTTCACTAAGGGCTAGCTCAGTCGCTATGTCTTGGTTGGTGTGGCCTCTACAAATCGAGTGCAGAATCTGTTGTTCCCGTTTGGTGAATATCTTGCTGCTCGCTCTAAATGTTGGCAGTTTTCGATGAGAATCAACTATTTTTTGCATTAGGTGACGAGGAAGCCAGAGCTTTCCATGAATGATGTCATCTAGTCCTGAGAGTAACGTGCCATACTGACTTGTGGTGTAAAAAATCCCCTTGATTTGAGGTGATGTCACCAAACTTTCGAAGCGACTGCCTTTCTTCATATTGAATAATGCTATACTGGTGTTTTTTGACCGCATTGATTTTATCGATAAAAGATCGAATATTTTGCTAAAAGTATAGTGGCTGCAATCAATTAGTATTATGTTGGATTGTTCATTTTCTACGAATATTTTTTCGAAACTCTCCATGATTTCGCCGTGAAGTTCAAACTGGTTCTTTATGCTGTTTATGAGCGCTTTTGTTTGGATGTTTTCTATTCCTAATACGAAAATGTTGGCTGGTATTTCTTGGTTTGTGTCAATAATATCGTTATCTAAAATGCTCATCGATTTTCCCTTTGTTGTTTTATTTTATAAATTTCCATTCTCTCTCTATTGTCTGCATGATCAGGTGTTATGTGAAGCGGTTAAATTACTTATAACAACTAGTCTTGGTTGGTCGTCAGTGGAAGTGTTTATTTTTGCAGAATTTTGTTATCCGCGCAAAGTAAAATATCCAATATTAAATTATGATACTGGCGGTTCAACTTTCATGATTAATGTTCCTTATTTTTTGTGTTATTACTAGCTTGTTAGAAGTTTTAGTGTTGGCTCGTGACAAAAATTAGATTTGGTATTTTAGATATTTTATTTTTTGGTTTTTTTGTTGGTGGAGCTTTCCGGTATTCCAGTCAAATTATTGGTTTCTCGGTCTGGACACCTTTGAAGATTGTTGTCGTGAAGTGAGCGCTAGGTATTAGTGCTAGTATTTTGAATGGAGATAGATGATATGGATATTGTTGAGACGAACCTTAACGTTGCGTCGAACAAGAAAATTGTTAATTACAGTGCTATAGATTGTGGGGAGGGAGCGAGGCGTAGGAGAGAGCTTAACGATCTTTGGCTGGGCAGTCTTTATGGTACTCTAAAACGTTACTTTGCTCGTCGTTTGTCAAATTGGAATGACATTGATGATTTAGTACAAGAAACTCTCATTAAAGTACACAAATATACTGTTGATTATGATGTTCAATTAGACGCAGGTGAGTATCGTATTTCCTACGTATACCGAAATGCGGCAAATGTGTTAACTGATTCTTTACGGAAGAAGACCGTTCGGCGGCATCAGCATCATACTCATATCGAAGGTGTTGCAGAGGGTGAATGGCTTATGGCGACAAGTAGCGTTACTTGTGATCCACAAGGCGTAGTTGAAATGCAACAGTGTCAAGATCACCTCAATCAATGTTTGGCGGCCTTGAGCTCAAGAACTAGGAGTATTTTTTTACTCAGTCGTTTTTCAGGTCTGTCCGCAAAACAGATATCACTTGAAGAACAGGTGAGCATTAGCTGTGTGGAGAAACACCTTAGTAAGGCAAGATCTGCTCTGTATGAATTTTACAAAATGATGTAGGCGCCAATTCACCTGTCAGCATAAGTAAGCGTGTATTTTTCGACCAAGGCGGCCTGCGAAATTGATCGCCGGCGCCTTATTGTGTTTTAGTCGTGTAGCTTTACAGTACTTTCCAGCTTGATGTGATGTGATAAGCTCTCCTACAAAGACATATATAGGGTAGTGAAGTATGTACAAAATGAAATTTAACCGTTTTTTGGCATCAGCAACCGTTGTTCTTGGGGTAAGTGGGTGTACCGCAACCGGTGAATTTGACATGGGTAAAGCCGCCAGTGTTGGAATGGGCGTATTGCAGGCCTCCACTGTGGATGAGAATTCAGTTAAACAAACCGCTTCATTAGCGGCTAAAGAAATCGACGGTAAAAGCAAAATTGCGGGACCCAGCAGTAATTATATGCGACGCCTCGATCGTATTACTCGCCAATTTAAGGACGCAGATGGCCTGAGTCCAAATTTTAAGGTCTATATCAGCAGTGATATAAATGCCTTCGCGATGGCAGATGGCACTGTGCGAGTTTATTCGGGTTTGCTAGATATCATGCCCGATGACCAGGTGGCTGCTGTGATTGGGCATGAGTTGGGGCATGTGAAGCTAAGGCACAGCTACAAACAAATGCGTGAGACTCTCATGACGAATTCGGCTTTCAAGGCGGCGGCAGCGATTGGCGGTACTGTTGGCGCATTGACTGAGGGGCAGTTGGGGCAGCTAGCTTACACTGCGATCAACGCTCGCTTTTCACAACAAGATGAATTGGATGCCGATGCTTACGCCGTAAAGCTGCTAGCCGGTCTAAACTCTGACCCCCATGCTATGGCGCAGTCAATTCGTACCCTACAGGCCAAATCTGACGGTGGCGGAGGTTTTTTGAGCTCCCACCCAAGTAATGATCGTCGCTTAGAAAATATTGCAAACGAAATCAAAAGCTTAAAGTAAGGGGGAAATTGGCCAAGCCCCCATACCCCAGCTGTTTATGCATTTGTGGAAACGGAACTTGACGCTGGGGTAATGGGCGGGGCTTATTTAACCCAGTTCGCTGGGGTCTATCACTATCCCGAGCGAGCGTTTTTCTATGATGTTGCCTTTTTGCGTTTCTTTGTAGCGAAAGGTGACTTTTTTGCCGAGATCGATTCCCAGGGCGGCGTCAGCTGACAAGTAGTTATATTCGGCACCCTCCATCGTTAGGTAGTGAATGTAGTAGGGGGGCATACCCAACCATTCGTTGTGCGGCCCTTCTGTGCGCACTGCCTCCAGTGTTCCGCGGCCTATTTTTGCGGGTTTTTTGAAACGCCCTTTACCGGGCCCACTTTTGTAATTGCCTGCCATACTGACTCTCCGAGAATTCGTAATTACCACCTGATCTTAGTCTAGCAGTAATATGGGCTGCGGATTTTAGCAGAACCGTCAGTTTATTAAACCTTGTTCTATGGCTAAACGAATGGCGTGGCCTGTACTTTTTGCTTGAAGGTCTTCTCTCGCCGAGCGAAGGTGGTCGTTGACTGTTTTGTATGAGATGCTCATTTTTTCAGCAATTTGCTTGTGCGCGTAGCCTTGCGATGCCCAGTGGAGGGCTTGCATGGGTTTCTTTAGGCTGGCCAAGCCTTCCGTTGATCGCTTGTCAAAAATAAAATTTGGGAACTTGAGCCCACCTATAGCGTTGATAGCGTCGATTAAGGTCATCAGTGTTGCCTGATGTTGTTGAATCAGCTCGTCGAAAGTTCTGGGGCTTAGGCCACTGGCCATGACGGTTAAAATTAAGAAGCCCTCGCCTAAAAATGCGGGTGTTGAAATACTGTGTGTGTCGTGGAAGTCCATACTGCCAAATATATCGACCAATTCCCCCTTATAGGTGGGTGAATCCCCAGTGCCCATTTGGGTGGCTGCGCTTTTAACCGGAGAGATTTGAAATGTCTCGCCTCGTTTGTTTGGGTGGTTGAGGGTGGGAGCACTCTGGCTTAGTACTTCTTGAGTTATTTCGAACCAGTCCTTTTTATTTTGTTTGGCCATTTTTTCACGTTCGAAGTGGCAGATTTGAAATAGAGTGAAGCCCAGGCTTTCGATATGACTTAACAGGCATTGATGAAAGGCTTCAATGGTTTTTTGTTTGGCTAGTGTACTGTAGATGGGGTTTTTGTCCTCTGTATGGATAAGTGTGGAGGCATTAAAAAGCGGTGTTCTAATAGAGTGAATGTTCTCTGTAGATTGTTTTTTGATGTAACAAAAATCCATTTTCTCCGTATCCAAGGGGGGCCTCCGTTGCGCTGTATAGCCTTACATGGCGATACAGAAAATTATCTCGTCGGGTATCGAAATCTAAATTCTGGAACTTTCCAATGGGGATTTAGCAAGTTAATGTTCAAATTTTAGGGGCTTAGCTCATCGTTTTTATTCATCTACTTAGCTTATATAGAGCTTGATTATTCCAGTGCTTTTGGCGCTGTTTTACACCCTTGTTTTCTCCAAATTTACGAGGCCTTTATATGTCTCTATCTTAGCGAAGCCCGCAATATTATCGATCCATATATTCAGTCTTATCTCCCATTAATTTCGTCATTTTTTACCCTTTTTATGGAGTTTTTCCGTTCCATTTACTGTAATCATGGAGCTCGATTTTGGGTTCCAGGAGCAGTGGGAAGTATTTTTTGTGATTGATTTATGACGTTGAATCAGCAAATAATGCAGGAAATGACATAGCTTTCTAGCGCAAAAGGTTTATTACACGTGATCACTCAACATCAAGCCAAGCTTGCTTCCCCTGAAATACTGCGGTCAAATTTTGAAAAACTTGGCTATATTTGCAGCGATGCCATCGCCACCGCTGTCTACCTTGCCTGTCAACTGCAAAAACCTATTCTGATTGAAGGCCCCCCTGGGGTAGGCAAGACAGAGTTGGCTAAAAAAACGGCTGAGTATCTGGCGTCACCTTTGATTCGTATGCAGTGCTACGAAGGGCTCGATGAAGCCAAAGCTCTATACGAGTGGAAATATGGAAAGCAGCTACTCTATACCCAAGTTTTGAAAGACCAGCTTGGCGATGTGATGCGCGGGGCAAGAGGGCTTGATGAATCGGTTCAACGCTTGCATCAATTTGGCGATATTTTCTATTCCGAGCAGTTTTTGGAACGCCGTCCTCTCTTGCAAGCGCTGCAGGCAGAGGAAGGGGCGGTTCTACTGATCGATGAAATTGATAAGGCAGATCAGGAATTCGAGGCTTTTTTACTTGAGCTACTTTCTGACTACCAAGTTTCGATTCCGGAAATTGGTACTGTAAAGGCTAAGTCCAAACCCATTGTCATGTTGACCAGTAACAACACTCGGGAGCTTGGTGATGCGTTAAAGAGACGTTGTTTGCATCTATACATACCCTTTCCAGAAGCGTCTTTGGAAAATAAGATTATTGCTAGCCAAGTGCCCGAAATCAATGAGGTCCTACGAAAAAATCTGGTGTCATTTGTCAATGAGTTAAGAGAGTTGTCACTTAAGAAAGCGCCGGCGGTCAGTGAAACTATTGACTGGGCCCGCGCACTATTGCTTTTGAATGTGACGGCGCTGGATGAACCATGGTTGAAGGACACTCTTAATCTTCTTCTGAAATTTCAGGAAGATGTAGAGTTAGTAGAGCCTGAACTCAAGCGTTTGTTGAATAAGAGCCTGTAAGCACGATGCAAAAAATGCTCTCTCAATTTATAGCGGCCCTGCGGCAGTCGGGCCTGCCAATTTCTCAAGCCGAGACCTTGGATGCCGTTAGAGCTGTGCAGTTGGTGGGTATTCGGGAGCGCGAGCTCTTAAAAACTACCTTGAGTTTAAGTTTGTCTAAGACGCGCCCCAATCAGCTTATATTAGAGCAGTTATTCGACGATTATTTTGCCGGGCCTAGTACCGAATTGAATAAGTCTTTAGACGAGGGTGACGAGCTCAGCATTGCGGCGGAATCCTTGCCGCCCAGTGCTGATGATCAATCGGCACCGCCTCAGGGCGAGCTTTCGGTATTGGCTCAGCAGCTTTTATCTGGTGACGGTGAGGGCTTGACTGTGGCGGTGGCCGCCGCGGCTGGAGCAGAGAACCTCAGTAATATTAGCGTTTTTACCCAGAAGAATTTATACAGCTATCGGATTATGCAGCGTTTGGGTGATGAAGCCTTGTTGGCCGACATTAACTCTAAGGGTAATTCTGCTCCTGAGCCTGCGCTTATAAATTCTTTACAAGCACGTCGCGAGCAGTTGCAAGCGCAGGTGCGAGACTACGTAGAGCAACAATTCCTAGTGCACGCCAAACACAAAGGCATGAAGTTTCGTGAAGACCTGCTGCACAAAGTAAAGCTGAGCCACATTGAGCACCAAGATTACCATCGTATGGCGGCTTTAGTCGCAAAAGCTGCGAGGAAGTTGGCAACGCAGCACTCCCGGCGGAGAAAAGTATCGAAGCGGGGCATGCTGGATGTGAGAAAAACTCTCGCGGCCAATGCGGCTTTTGACGGGGTTCAATTTCATACCCGTTGGAAAGCGACAAAAATTGAACGGCCGAAAATAGTGGCGATTTGTGATGTCAGCGGTTCGGTGAGTCGAGTCGCTCGTTTTCTCCTGTTGTTTCTCTATAGCTTACAAGACGTGCTGCCAAAGGTGCGCTCTTTTGTATTTGCTTCTGATTTGGTGGAGGTGTCGGAGTTGTTTGAGCGCGAGGACGTGGCAGCGGCAATGGAAATCATTATGCAGCGCTGGGGCAATATGTCTACGAATTACGGTACAGCACTCGAGGGCCTGCAAGAACAGGTACTTAGCACTATCGACAAAAAAACCACAGTAATAATGCTGGGAGATGCACGTAATAATAATGGTGATGGGCGCGCTGATATTTGGTCGCAAGTATACCGGCAGAGCCGACGAGTGCTGTGGTTAAACCCAGAAAATAAAGTAAGCTGGAATACCGGCGACTCCATCATGTCAGAATATTCCCCGGGATGTTCAGAGGTAGATGCCTGCCAGTCTCTCAACGATATCAATCGAATTTTCAGTCGCCTGCTGAAGAATTCTTAGGGCTAGTATTGCGTGGTCGCAATCTTTTTCGGTATTGCAGAGGTGTTAATTCGGTCATCGATTTAAAAACCTGGGAAAAATAAGGAATGTCTCGGTAGCCCACATTTAAACCGATGGTTTTAATGCTTTCTTCGCTATTAACTAGGCGGTGTTTAGCCGCTTCTACCCGCAGTCGCTGCAGATAGCGAGAAGGTTTTTCTCCAGTAGCTTTTTGAAAACGGCGTATAAACGTACGTTTGCTCATACCGATCAAATCAGCCAAAACGTGCAATTCAATTTTTTCTGGGTAGTGTTGGTCCAACCAGTCTTGGGCTTTGTGAATGCCATCGTCCAAATGTTGACGAAGGCCGGCAATATTAAACAGCGTGAGATTGTAGTTTCGGCGGTTGTCGAAGGTAATATCACGGGCAAGTCCTGCGGCCATTTCCGCACCACAGAATTTTTCCACCAGATGAATGCTGAGATCAACGCTAGAATTTTGGCCGTTCGAGCTGTAAATTCCGGCGTCTTGCGTTAAGGCTTGGTTTTCCTGCCACTGCGTTTCTGGATAGCGGTGTTGGAGTTCCAGTCGGTGGCGCCAGTAAGTTGTGGCTTGCCTGCCTTGCAGCAATCCCGCTTCGGCGGCCCAAAAAATCCCACTATTGATACCCGCGATAATCGCACCTCCATGATATTGCCTAGCCAGCCAGCCTGGCACGTCTGGATATTGCTGGATAGCACGTTCGAAATCGCCCCAATAGTGAGAGAGCATGATCAAGTCATAAGAGCAATCTTGGCGAATGTGGGCGTCTCCCAATTGCTCACGCCCACTGTAAAGCTTAGCGGCTTCAGGTGTTGGGGTGACAATATCGCAGTGAAAAAGCTCGCGTTTCGCTCTCAAATTAACACTTTGAAAGAAATCCAAAGAGCTCAGTACCGACGATGCCCAAGCTCCGTCGTAGATGAATAGGGCTATACGCCATTCTGCCATTCCCATCATTCTGCCCTTGTGTGAGTGTTTTTTATTCTAAAGGTATAAGTGCCATAACTGTCACTTATACCACTAAAAGTGGCATTTTACCCTAAAGACGCGAGGCGGCAAGGGGTTTAAAGTAGCCCTACGCTTAAAACTTACTTAACACCAAGGCTCGCGTGTTGCTGAGCCAGCAAAAGGAATCATTCCGTGGATTTATCATTTTCAGCTGAAGAATTGGCTTTTCGAGACGAAGTGAGAGCGTTTTTAAACGATGCTTGGACCGAAGAGCTAGCGTCGCTTATGGGCAGCACTGAGACTTTCAAAGAAGGCCAGATCGAGTGGCAACACCGCTTGAATAAGCAGGGCTGGTTGGCACCCGATTGGCCTATCGAACACGGGGGCACAGGCTGGACTTCGACGCAAAATTTTATTTATGAAACTGAGCGTTCAGCGGTTGGTGCGCCGGGCACTCTTCCCTTTGGTTTGAAAATGGTTGCCCCTGTGATTTATGGCTTTGGCACGGAAGAGCAAAAGCAACGTTTCTTGCCGAAGATTTTGAACAGCGAACACTGGTGGTGTCAGGGTTATTCAGAGCCGGGCGCGGGCTCCGATTTAGCGGCTTTACAAACCAAAGCTGAGCTGGACGGTGATGATTATATTGTTAATGGCGCAAAGGTTTGGACGACGCTGGCGCAGTATGCAGACTGGATTTTTTGTCTCGTGCGCACAGACTCGTCAGGCAAGCGCCAAGATGGCATTACCTTTCTTTTAATTGATATGAATACCCCGGGCATTTCCGTCAACCCCATTGACTCGATTGACAACCATCACACTTTAAACGAAGTGGTGTTCGACAACGTTCGAGTACCCGTAGCCAATCGCATTGGCGAACAAGACAAAGGCTGGACATACGCTAAGTCCTTGTTGGCACACGAGCGCACCTCAATTGCGGGTGTTTCTGAGTCAAAGCGTAAATTACGTAAATTGCGTGAGCTACTGGCAACGGAAGTGAACGGCGGTGTACCTCTAAGTCAAGATACGATGATTCAGTCGCGTATAGCCGATGTAGAAATTGAGTTGATGGCTCTTGAATATACTGAGTTGCGCGTATTGGCTTCCACTGCTGCAGGTGAAGGCCCAGGGGTTGAATCGTCCTTGCTGAAAATCAAAGGCACAGAAATTCAACAAGCGCTGCAGCAGTTGTATATGGACTTGGCGGGCTACTATAGCGGTGTTATCCAGGGCGATATGAGCGCTGAAAGCATCGGTCACGACTTTGGTAGTGAAGCTAGACGCGCTTATATGTATGGCCGTGCAGCCACTATTTATGGTGGTTCTAATGAAGTACAGAAAAATATTACCGCCAAATATGTCTTAGGTTTGTAAATAGATTTTCCCCAATCTTTACAGAATTAAAACCTAAACAATTGACTTGTAGAATGGAATTATACGCACATGAATTTTAAATTTTCAGAAGAACAGAACATGCTCAAAGACAGCGTCGCACGTTATGTGCAAGACGATTATGACTTTGAAACCCGCCGTAAAAACGCTGCTTCGGCCGACGGTTTCAGTCGTGAACAATGGCAAACATTTGCCGAGCTAGGCTGGTTGTCTATCCCCTTTTCAGAAGCGCAGGGCGGTTTCGAAGGTGGGGCTACAGATGTTATGGCTGTCATGGAAGAATTGGGTAAAGGTTTGGTTGTTGAGCCTTTTGTGGCAACTGTATTGTTGTTTGGTGGGCTGCTGAGCAAGAGTGGTAATGCAGCGCTGCAAGAAGCCTATATTCCTAGCATTATTGATGGTTCGCTGCAGGGGGCTTTTGCCTATCTAGAGCGCCAAAGCCGCTTTGAACTTGCGGATGTTAAGACGAGCGCTCGCCGTGAGGGTGGCAACTTCATCTTGAATGGTGAAAAGACTGTGGTGTTTAACGGCGCGGTTGCCGACAAAATTGTTGTATCGGTACGCACCAGTGGTGGTCAGTCGGATGAGACGGGCATCAGTTTATTATTGGTTGACGCGAAGGCCGCGGGACTCAGTTCCACCAGCTATCGCTTGATGGACGGCCAGTTAGTGGCCAACCTAACATTCGACAATGTGACTGTTGCAGCAGACCAGCTCCTCGGTGATTTGGACGAAGGTTTTACCTTGATGAAGTCGGTTATAGCGGACGTGACTATAGCAATTTGCGCTGAAGGTCTCGGAATTATGCAGAAGCTGAATGCGATTACCATCGAGTATACGAAGACTCGCAAGCAGTTTGGTGTCGCAATCAGCAGTTTTCAGGTCTTACAGCATCGCATGGTGGATATGTTTATGGCGGCTGAGCAAACTAAGTCGCTATTGTATCGGGCGGTATGTTCGGCGGAAGATCAAAGCGACGAGCTAGAGAAAAATGTGATCGCGTTAAAAGTTATGGTTGGGCGCGTGGGCAAATTGATAGGCGGCGAGGCCATTCAATTGCACGGCGGCATGGGCATGACCGATGAGTTGGACGTTGGGCATTACGCTAAGCGGCTTATGATGATCAATACCTCATTCGGGGATGCGGATTATCAGCAGCAGAAATTTACCGCATTGGTCGCGGGCGCCGCTTAATTTTTTTGCCTTAGCTGTCTGTTTGAAGGTTTCTGAAACGACATTATAATGAGAGCCTGCGTTGGTTCTCGTTATTCAATGTCCTTAGGAGACTCCAGATGCAATTTTTAGCACTTATTTATAGCGTAGAAAACAGTGACGATGTCGATATGCCTACCTTAATGGCGCAATATGAAGCGTTCATTTTGAGGATTGAGCGAAGCTCATGATGATTGGGCGCAAATTTTCCGCGCCCAATTTGGTTCTATTCTCGCGGCGCTGATGATGCATACTCGCGACATTAGCCTCGCAGAAGACGCAATCCAAGAATCTTTTTTACAGGCGACCGAAAGTTGGCCGGTATGCGGCTTGCCCCGAAATCCAGGCGCGTGGCTTTTTACTGTCGCTAAGCGGCGATTGTTTGATCTTTACTTGTTGCCACCCGGCATTGTCAGAGAATGTACGCGTGGCGCTCACCCTAAAAACTCTCTGTGGGCTGAGTGTTAAAGAAATTGCACGAGCTTTTTTTAGTTCTTCTGCCGCCATTGAGCAACGCTTAACTCGTGATGATTTTGCGTTAGAGGCTATTCGATTGGCTAGGGTGCTCCATCATTTGCTGCCGCACTCTAATGTCGGTGGTTTATCGGCGTTGTTGTTACTGCACGATTCCCGTCGTTGCGCGAGAGTGTCGAGCCGTCAAAGTTTTATTCCCTTACAGGCACAAGATCGCAGCCTGTGGGATCAAGCTTTAATTTTGGAAGGTGGCGAGATTCTAAACCGGGCAATTGCGGAAGGTGTGCCAGACCCTTATAAAATACAAGCGGCGATCAGTGTATTGCACTGCGAGGCTGCGACCTGGGAGGAAACACACTGGGCGCAAATTGAGCTCTTGTATAGCTCGCTGTATAAGCTTGAGCCCTCACCAGTGGTGCTACTAAATCAGGCGGTAGTGCTTGCCAACAGTGGGAGAGCGGCGCTGGCTTTTGAACGATTGCAAGGTTTGGCTGAGGCTCTGGAGCGCTACCAGCCTTTTTATGCCGCGCGAGCCGATATTGCCCATACTTTGGGGCAGTACTCTCAAGCCTCTTGCGACTACTTGCGGGCCATCAGGCTCACAAAAAATAATGTGGAAATTACCTATCTTGAAAGTCAGCACGCTAAGCTTGAGCCGTTTCTGACTTAGCTTCGGGTCGAGCGACTTGTATGAGGCTTCTTTCAGCCTGTATTGAAGTCATCCTAGGAAGCTGATTCACTTTGGTTAATATGAATCGATAGAGTCATATTGACTTCTATTTTGGAGTAGTCAATATGACTCATGAAAAATAAATTACAATTAAATCAATGTCTTACATTTTGGCACGAATCCTGTAATAGAGTCCTTAAGCCGTCCAAATTATTAGGGACTTTATTTAAGCCAGAGGTACTTACATGTTAGAAGCTCACACCATAGAAATCATCAAGGCCACCGTGCCGGCTTTACAGCTTTATGCGAATGATATTACGAAGCACTTTTACCCTTTGCTCTTCGAACAGCACCCTGAGGTTTTACCTTACTTCAACCAGACGAATCAGGGTAAAGGCACTCAGCCTAAGGCTCTGGCGAATGCCGTAATCGCCTATGGCGCAAACATTGACGAATTGGGTAATCTCAGTGACGCGGTCAATCAGATAGTACAAAAGCATTGCTCTCTTGGTATTCAGCCCTCCCAATATGACGCAGTTGGAAGTTGTTTGATTCAGGCAATTGCCACCGTGCTCGGAGAGAATGCAAGTCCGGAGGTTCTAGATGCGTGGACTAAAGCTTATGGCCAGCTTGCGGAAATTCTGATTAATGCGGAAGAGGCCGTGTACCTGGAAAATGAGCAAAAGCCAGGTGGTTGGCGAGATGAGCGCAGCTTCATTATTGCGAAGAAAATTAAGGAGAGTGAGGTGATCACTTCCTTCTATTTTGAGCCCAGTGACGGCGGCGCCATACCGGAATTTCAAGCTGGCCAGTTTGTGACAATTATTCTTGATGTAAATGGAATGCCTACGCGCCGCAACTACAGTTTGTCTGACGCACCCAATAAAGGTTATTTGCGCATTAGTGTGAAGCGTGAGCCTCAGGGGGCGGTGTCGAATTTTTTACATGATTCCTTGGAGCTAGGTGATACGGTTGATTTGTTGCCCCCCTGCGGTCATTTTACTCTGCGCAGCAATGCTAGGCCTATCGTTCTGCTCACAGGAGGGGTGGGTATTACGCCTGCTATCAGCATGTTGAACTCAGCGGCAAGTTCTGGCCGTGACATTCGTTTTATACACGCGGCAATGAACAGCAGCACCCACGCGTTTAAAGCTCATGTTGACAGCCTTGCGCGGTCGAATACGAATGTGCAGCCCTATTATGTATACAGTGATCCAGAGGAGGCCTGTGCGCCACACGCCAAGGGGTTTATTAGTGAAGCGCTTGTGGCTGATCAACTGCCCAAAGATCGTGACGTGGAACTTTATTTTTTGGGGCCAAAACCTTTTATGGTGTCAGCCTTGAAAATTGCTAAAGATTTGGGTGTGCCGGAAGATCAAATCCACTATGAATTTTTTGGTCCGTCTGAAGAGCTAGTGGCTTAATTGTTTTAACGGAAGGCCGGCGTGAACGAGTGGTGTCGATAGGCGTCATTCGGTGGGCGGGTAGTAAAGCGGATAAGCGGCTTTATTGTCTGCTCTCAATTTTTTGCCTATTGTATTTGCTGTGTTGGAACTGAAGAGGAGCATGGTAAAAACTTATAACGCGTCATTATTTATAATGAGTTGCATTATAATCTAGCCGATGTTGTTATTGAGGGTCGAGTAGTAGGCAGGCTAGACGCCTCAATCACTTTAAAAACAATAAGGCTCATCTATGAATAATCACTTTAGGGTTTTTTTATCGCTAATTACCCTCTCCTTGGTGCTCCTAAACGGAGCTAACGCTGACAAGCTGCATCGAGTTTCGCCTGAAAAAGCGGGTTTTGATAGTAAGCGATTAACGCTGATTGATAAGAAGTTTCACCACTACATAGATGAGGGAAAAACCGGTGGTATGATTGGCGCCATTGCCAATAAAAACAGTGTGGCCTATCTGAAGTCCTTTGGTTATCAGGACATAGAGGGCAAGTTGCCAATGACGGAAGATACTCTGTTCCGAATTTACTCTATGTCTAAACCTATCGTCGCAGTAGCGCTGATGACTCTGTACGAGGAAGGTAAGTTTCACCTGCAGGACCCAATTTCCAAATATATGCCTGAGTTTGCCAATTTACAGGTGCTTAAATCAGCAAGCGGTAATGACATCGAATTGGAAGATGTGGATCACGCGCCCACTATCCAAGAGCTGTTGACCCATACCGCCGGCTTTACTTATGGCGTGTTTGGCAATACAGCCGTTGACAAATTGTATCGTGAAGCGGGTTTACTACAAACTCCTGAGCACACTCTGGCCGATTTCACTGAGAAACTGAGCGCTATACCATTGCTCTATCAACCTGGCACTCGCTGGGTTTACAGTGTGTCGGTGGACGTTCAGGGCCGCTTGATTGAGGTTTTGTCTGGGCAATCGCTGGAAGCATTCTTACAAGAGCGAATTTTTGAGCCTTTGGGCATGAAGGACACGGCTTTTTATGTGCCAGCGAACAAACTTCACCGTTTAGCCGTGGCTTATAATAATGACCCAAAAACGGGTGATTTGGTGGTTTATGATCCTCAGGATGGCCAGTTCTCTAAAGCGCCAAACATGGCCTCCGGTGGCGGCGGTTTGGTGTCGAGCACTCGTGATTACTTGCGTTTTGGGCAAATGCTACTCAACCAAGGCAGCTTGAATGGGAATCGCGTAATTGGCAGGAAAACCCTCGAGCTTATGACGTCTAATCATATTCCCCATTTGAATGATGGCACTACGATAACCCCGAACTCTGGTGTGTCATCGGCCTCGTTTGGGTTTGGGCTGGGTTTTGGTATTGACCTAAATGTGCCTAACACCGGGGCGTCCGGTTCCGTGGGTTCTTATTTTTGGGGTGGCTTGGCGAGCACCATATTCTGGATAGACCCACAAGAAGAGTTTATGGGGCTTGTGATGACCCAGCTTTTGCCCTCTGGCACCCTGCCTCTGAGAGAAGATTTTAAAGTGCTTACGTATCAAGCACTGAACTGAACTGTGCGGCTTGCAGGCCTGTTCAAAGGCCTGCGACTCTGGGGTATAAACTCCTCCTTAGCTATATTTTCTAATCATTATCACTTGTGTTGATTACCAGTCATTCAGCAGCTGATGTTCTGCTTTGGGGTGGCTTGTGAGATGCTGCGTGCAAATAAATAATTGCGAGAGAGAGAGTCATGGATCTGCAGGGAAAAGTCGTTATTGTTACAGGCGCCGCCAATGGTATTGGCAAGGCGATGGCCCGACGTTTTCATCAGGACAAACCTGAAAAAATAGTTTTAGTGGACGTAGACGAAGCTGGCCTACGGGCGCTGGCGGAAGAATTGGATAACACAACGGTGTTTGTCTGCGACATGGGCAGTGAAGAGGAAGTGAGTCGGCTGATTCGAGAAACGGAAGCCGCACACGGACGCATTGATTTGTACTGCGGCAACGCGGGAATATTCCGCATGGGTGGAGCTGAAACCTCCAACGAAGACTTTCAAAAAGTGTGGGACATTAATGTGCAGTCTCATATTTATGCGGCTCGCGCGGCACTGCCTAAAATGCTTGAGAAGGGAGAGGGCTATTTCCTCATTACGGCATCTGCGGCGGGCATGCTCACTCAGTTAGGTTCTTTAAGTTACTCCATGAGTAAACACGCCGCTTTGTCTTTTGCCGAGTGGTTGGCCATTTCTCACGGCCACCAAGGCATCAAAGTTTCTGCTCTTTGCCCTCAGGCGGTGGAGTCTAATATGACGGCCGGCACCGACGGCAGTGTGGCAGGTATTGATGGCATGCTGCCAGCCGCCGACGTGGCGGAGTGTGTTGTGGCTGGACTCGCTGCGGAAGATTTTATGATTTTACCTCACCCCGTGGTGAAGAAGTATTTTCAGAACAAAGCCAATGATTATGAACGCTGGATTGGCGGCATGAAAAAGTTGCAGGTGCAATTTAGCCAGCTGGCACCAGAGAACGTTGAAACGGGCTCGGGTGTTTTGTAGCGCCAAGCTTAAGATACTCGAACTAAATTGACTAAAATTGATATTATTTAAGGATGCAAAAATGGCTATTGGTGTAACGGCAAAATTACAAGTACAAGTGGGCAAGAATGAAGAGTTTGAAGGTATTTTTAAACGCTTGATGGAAGAAGTGAATGCCAACGAGCCCGGCTGTAATTTTTACTCTATACATAAGTCGAGAGAAGATGCACAGATGTATGTTGTTCTAGAAGAATACATCGACGAAGAGGCTTTGGTCGCGCACGGAAAAACTGACTATTTCCGAGAGTATGGCAAGGAATTGGCACCTTGTATGGCCGCCGCTCCCGTCATCGAGTTGATGGACTCAGTATAAGTCAGTATTCTGCTTTCAACTCATTAGAGATCTGCAGATGAAAGCTATCATTATAGGCGCCACCTCGGGCATTGGCCGCGAGCTTGCCCAGCAAATGTCGACACAAGGCTATGAGCTGGGCATTACCGGTCGGCGTTCACACTTGCTCGACACTCTGGCAGAAGTACTGCCGGCAAAGGCTTACAAAGCCACCATGGATCTAGAGGATGTACAGGGAGCGCTTAAGGCTTTCAAGCAACTTTTGGAGACCATGGACGGTGTTGACCTTGTTGTTATTAATTCCGGCACGGGAAGTAATGACCCAAAACTTCCTCTTGAAGACGAGCTGAGCACCGTTGCCGTCAATGTACTTGGTTTCACCGCGATAGCGAATGTGGCCTATCATTATTTTGTCTCTAAAGGGCACGGACACATTGTTGGAATATCTTCAATTGCCGCGGTTCGGGGCGGCCCTGCGGCCTCTTACAATGCATCAAAAGCTTATGTGTCGTCTTACCTTGAAGGGCTGGCCTGTCGCGCCCATGTAGACGCTAAGGACATTAGTATCACTGATATCCGGCCCGGCTTCGTTGATACAGCTATGGCCAAAGGTGAGGGGATTTTTTGGTGTGCGCCGGTGCCAAAGGCTGCGCAGCAAATATTGACCGCCATTAAACACAAGCGCTCGGTGGTTTACGTCACTAAGCGGTGGCGTTTGATCGCAATTCTTCTGGAATGTCTGCCTGGAGGGGTTTACCGAAAGCTGATGGGCTAGTCGCTATGCTGAACAATGCCCCTGATGAGGCCCGCCATTGCAGCCTGTCTCAAGTGACAAGCTGTAATGGCGGGTCTAGGTGTGTTTCCTTAGAATTTGGTGGGTGCGAACCCGGTAACCGTCGTCACGCCAATTTCACGTCCAATAGCGGTCATTGGGTGTACTACGACCAAGCCCCGCACTGATTTTTTCAACTTCCCCATATCGGCCTGCTCGGCCTTAGTGAGCGTTCGATTAAAGGCCAGCGCTTTTATGCTGCTGCCTTTATTGCTCATCTGCTCGCCCTGCTGAGATTTCAAGTGAGCGATTTTTTGCGTAAGGCTGTCAATCTCCGTTTGAAATTGCGCAATAATCACTCTGTCATTGCGCTGTCTGGCAGAGACCATTTTGCCTCGATACTTATCGAGCCTATTGTTTAAGGTTTGAAGCTCTTGCTTAAAATTCATGATTTACCTTAATACTCAGCGCTGTGGTAAACATTTTGCACATCTTCCAGATCGCTAAGCATATCGATGAGTTTTTCTAAGGACTCAATATCGTCGCCCTCAAGCGGGGATGTTTCCTGAGGTACAAATTGAATCTCGTCTACTTCAAACTCAATTTCACCAAGGCTTTCCAGTAGTGCGGCCTTGGTTTTGCCATATTCTGTGTGGGGCGCAAACACCGTGATTTTACCGTCTTCACACTCAATGTCGGTCACGTCTACGTCGGCCATCATTAAGGTTTCCAATATCGACTCTTCATCGTCACCGGGAAAAACCAAAATGGCGCAGTGGTCAAACATATGCATTACGCTGCCTTGACCGCCTAGCTTATTCTTGGTCTTATTGAAGCAAACGCGCACATCGCCGAAGGTGCGGTTGGGGTTGTCGGTCAGACAATCCACAATCACCATACAGTTATTTGGGCCAAAGCCTTCGTAGCGGGCCGTGGCGTAGTCTTCTCCGCCTGCTCCCTGTGCTTTTTCAAGGGCCTTTTGTATAACGTGGCTGGGCACTTGGTCTTTTTTTGCACGATCCATCAAGCTGCGGAGTGCTAGGTTGCCTAGAGGGTCTGCACCGCCAGATTTGGCACAAGTGTAAATTTCCATACTGTATTTGCTGTACACCCGTGCATTCTGATCCGAGGTCTTAGCCATGGATTCTTTGCGGTTTTGGTAAGCTCTGCCCATCGTTTAATCTCAGTTAATGTTGGCTGGATAGTGAAGAATGTGGCTAATTTTAGCGGAATTGACGCGAAATAATAAGTGCCCCGTCAATATCATGCGAAATCACTCTGTCGACTTGGCCATTGATGGGGAAAAAGGGCCACTATGAGGTGTTTTTGCTCCGCAGCTAGATGGAAATTTACATTAAATACACTGGCTCTGTCTTACCCCAGGGCATGGTATAGCCAGTAATGTGGGCGTAAGGAGACCACAATAGATTGACTAATACTCTGTTAGAATTATTCTATTGGGGCTTTGTCGAACCTATCGGCTTTAAGAGAGTCACAGCATGCTGAAAATGACGAGAATGAGCCCCATCGACATTAACGCAGGAGACCGAGGAACTTGAGAAATTCGGAGCATCGTTACGGCTACTGGGCAGTGGGTTTTCACTGGTTGAGCGCACTTACGATTATTGGCCTCTTTGGGCTCGGTTACTGGATGGTTGGTTTGGACTACTACAGCGGCTGGTACAAAACGGCACCCGCTCTGCACAAAAGCATTGGCTTGAGTTTACTTGTAGTGACTTTATGTCGAATGATTTGGCGAAAAATTGATACGCAACCAGAAGCCTTGCAAGGCCACACAAAGCTAGAGCAAAAGGCGGGGCACTACACCCACCATTTTTTGTATTTTTTGATGCTTGTGGTCTTCGTCAGTGGTTATATGATTTCAACAGCAGATGGCCGCGGCATTGAAGTATTTGAATTGTTTACCGTGCCTGGGTTTGGTCCCTTGTTAGAGAATCAAGAAGATATCGCGGGGGAAGTGCATGAATACGCCACATACCTGCTTGTTGGATTGGCATTGCTACACGCTTGCGCCGCACTTAAACACCATTTTATAGATAAAGACGAAACCTTAAAAAGAATGCTTGGCAACAAGCGCTAAACACCACATGGAGAAATACATGAAGAGAGTATTATTGGGTTCATTGTTAGTGGCGAGCTTACTCAGCCCCCTGGCCTCGGCCGCAAATTATACTGTTGACGATAAAGGTGCTCATGCCTCGATCAACTTCAAAATTAAACATTTAGGTTACAGTTGGTTGACGGGCCGTTTTGATGGTTTTAAAGGTCAGTTTAGTTATGATCCCGCGAATGTTTCTGCATCAACAATCAATATTGAAATTGACCCTAAAAGCATTAACTCAAATCATGCTGAGCGTGATAAACACCTCAAAAGCGGTGACTTTTTGGATGTGGAAAAATTTACGAGAGCTTCATTTTCCAGTACCTCCGTCACTGACAAAGGCAATGGTCATATGACCGTGAATGGCGATTTGAACTTGCACGGAGTTAGCAAAGAAATTTCAATTGATGTACTTAAAGTCGGTGAAGGCAAAGATCCTTGGGGTGGATACCGCGCTGGTTTTAGCGGCACTGTAAAAATTGGTTTGGAAGACTTTGGAATTCCAGCAAAACTTGGGCCCGCATCGACCCATGTAGAGCTGGAATTACACATCGAAGGCATTCGCCAATAGTGATTGTTGGGCCTCATTTTGAGGCCCTGTATGGACTAATGATTCAAATCCCTGTCTAGAAAAACCCTCCTTACTTGGTTTGATCTGTTTGTGAAAGTGGTCGCTTTTGTCATAGTCGCTTAAGCGGGCACTGCTTACACTAAGGTAAACCCGAGGAGAGAAGACTATGTCAACAATGAGCTTAGAAGTAAAAGACGGTGTTCACGTATTAACCCTGACCAATAACGAGTACGAGAATGCCTTTAACTTAGACGTTACGCGGGAATATTTAGCCGCGCTTGACGCAGTTGAAGCCTACGAGGGTAATACCTCCTTGATGATTACTTGCCTGCATGAAAAGACTTTTTCTACCGGTATTGACCTAAATTGGTTAATGAGCAGTGGCCCGGAAATGCCCGCCACCTTTGTTAAGTCATTAGAGACAGTTATGTATCGTTTGGCTACATTGAATGTTCCTACCGTAATGTGCTTGAACGGAAACACCTACGCGGGCGGCGCCATTCTAGCCTGTGGAGCTGACTTTCGGCTTATGCGCTCAGACCGCGGTCGCTTCTGTTTCCCCGAAGTTAACATCAATATTCCATTTACTGAATTAATGGTGGAGATGATCGACTTGTTGCCCAATAAACACGCCCTAAAGCATATGGCCTTAACCGGAGCGGCTTATACCGGCGAAGAGTGTAAGCAGCTCGACATTGTTGACGAAATTTTTCCAATGGATACTTTGCAGTCGCAAGCTTTTGAACTGGCGAAAAGTTTGGCGGGCAAAGACCGCGCAACTTATACAACAATCAAGCATAGCCTTCGCCCGAAAATTCTGGCCTTTGCTGAAGCCTACCAATAATATAAGCGAGCTGGCCCCCACTATTACGTGTAAATACACCCTAGATTTATATAAGGCTTGAAATTGTCAACTATTGTTCAGGCGTCTACGGGTGTCTTTTTTTCTGGCGGTGAACTCTGCACCTTTACGCTAAGCAACCAGCGGGGAACTCAGATTGTTGTTAGCAATTTAGGCGCAACTATTGTGTCTTTAATAGCAGCTGACGGTCGAGGGCAGTTTGACGACATTGTTCTCGGCTACGCTGATCTCAGCACCTATCTCCAAGATGATAATTGTTTTGGTTGTGTAGTTGGGCGCTATGCCAACCGCATTGCAAAAGGGCAGTTCCGCTTGGGTGAGCAAGTGTATTCTCTGGCCTGTAATAATGGTCCGAATCACTTACATGGTGGTAAAGAAGGTTTTAATCGCAAGTTGTGGCGGGGCGAAATTATTGAGCGCGAACAAGGCTCGATATTAGAACTGAGTTATGTGAGCCCTGCAGGCGAAGAGGGTTACCCCGGTCGTCTGTCTATCACCTTGACCTATTCTCTGAGCGACGACAACAAATTCACCTTGAGCTATCGTGCTTTCAGCGATGCTGAAACAGTGATCAACCTCAGCAATCATATGTATTTTAATCTGGCGGGCTCAAAAGAGGGAGGCATACTGGATCATCAAGTTTTTTTGAATTCAGATACCTATTTGCCGGTGGATGCAGACATGATACCTCGAGGGGAATTAGAGAGGGCACAGGGCGCCTTTGATTTCATGCAGCCTCGCCATTTGGGTGAGGCCTTGGCAGACAATCATCCACAGATTGCAATCGCCAAAGGCTTTGATCATAACTGGGTGCTCAAAAAAACTGCGAGTTCAGAGCAGCGCCTAGCTGCAAGCGTATTTGAGCCTAGGAGCGGTCGAGTGATGGACGTCTTTACAGACCAACCAGGCGTTCAGTTCTATACAGGGAATCACATTTCCCCCAAGCATCTTGGCAAGCAGGGGAGGCCCTATTCCCCGCACGACGGTTTTTGTCTCGAAACTCAAAACTTCCCCGATTCTCCCAATCAAGCCCACTTTCCCTCGTGCGTCCTTAAGCCCGGCGAATTGTATGAGACCAGCACCTCCTACCGGTTTGGCATCAAACACTAAGTTCGAAACAATGGGGTCAAGTCTTGCCTTTTGCCTATTAGTCTCCTCGAAGAGAATTTAACAGCGCTCCTCAAGATTATTGGTAATATCCGAAAATTCTTGGTCCGCTTTGTTTCCTGAAGGCGATAGCAAAAAAGTAAGAAGCGACGTCGCGTACGACCCGACTATACAGACTGCGACAATTACTAACTGAATCCTGAGTGCTGAACTACACTTAGTAAACACCCTTTCAAGTTTGCGCTAGGAGTAATTGATAATGTCATCACACCACACCTACAAAAAAATTGAACTGGTCGGGTCATCGCCCAACAGTATCGATGAGGCGATCACCAATGCGGTCGAGGAAGCATCAAAAAGCGTTAATAATATGGATTGGTTTGAGGTCACAGAAACCCGTGGTCACATTGTAAATGGCGCTGTTGCACATTATCAGGTCACCTTAAAAGTGGGCTTTAAAATCGAAAATAGCTAGGCTGAAAAACGGTGGGGTCAAGTCTTGCCTTTTGCCCTCTACTGTCGAAACCGCAGCGGCTTCATTTTTCGTGGATGGCAAAAGACAAGACTTGACCCCTATTGTGACCCCTATTGTCAGGGCAGGGAGTTACGATATTGCCTTGGGGACTGGGAAAATTCTTTTTTGAAATTCCTGCAAAATACGGTGGCTGAACCAAAACCGGATTGTTCTGCGATCTGTTGGATTTGTAGATCTGTCGACTGTAATAACTTGCGGGCAATGTCCAGGCGCTGTTTCACTAGGTGGTGAATTGGACCGTAGCCCAGAGCGCTGGCAAAACGACGGGAAAGAGTGCGTGTGGTCACGTTAAACTGCGCTGCCAGTTCTTCAAGAGATAGTTCTTCCGCATAACTCATTCTTATTTTGTCGCGCGCGGCGTCTACGAGAGTGTCGTGACAACTAGCTTGCAAGAATTCTGGCAGCGGGTCATCTTTGTCACGAAGAGTAAAGTAGTGAGAGGCATATTCCGCAGCATTGTCGCCGAGGAATTGCTGAATCATAAGCAGCGCCACATCCAGTGTCGCAGGAGTGCTTGATGTGGTGATGATTTTATCCGATTCAATTATTTGAACTTGTGGCCTGAGGTTTACTTTGGGATAGCGTTGCTTAAAAATGTTCTCCGATGCCCAGTGTATGGTTGCTTCACGCCCGTTCAAAAGGCCAGCTTCCGCCAAATAAAAAACCCCCGTTACCAAACCTACAACGATACTGCCTTGTGCATGTTGTTGACGCAGCCAGTTTAGCGCCCTCTTGGACTCCTTCAGATTTTCCATGGACAAATTCCATACAGAAGGAATTATTACAGCGTCAAATTTTTTATTGCTGACAGACTTATTTCCAAAGTATTGGGTATTTAGGTGTAAGCCTGAAAATCCGGAGATAGACTTTCGGGTACACCTTAAAAATGAGATTTCGAAACCTCGAAACTCACTGCTTTGAAACTCTCTGGAATTCAACCCCATGCCGTGGAATACCTCAACAGCACCGGATATGGTGCTGACCCAAAACTGATCGGGAATTAGGTAAGCAATTTCTATGGCTCTTTGTTTGGTCTTCATCGGGTATTCCCTCTCTAGTGGAATAGCTTGCCATTAAAAGCTATTCAGGTCCCCGAAGTGTCTTTAATCGTTGATAATTTGTCAATTGTAGTCATTTATAGTCGAGTTATGATTGTTAAAGTAGGGGCCAACAGATAGGCGTAGTTTCGCGAATTCGCATGAGTAAAGGGGCAAATAATGGATCGACAGACTGAAATCAGACTGATTAAGGAGATCTTGGCCTTAAAAGAAAAAGGTGAGACTCAATATGATGAATTCACTCAAACACATTCGACTGAACGTTATATCTCAGAGGAGTGGTTCAAGCGTGAAAAAGAGGAGATGTTTTTCGGCCGACCAATGGCAATTGGTATTGCCAACGAGGTTCCTAAGGTGGGGGATTATCAATCATTAGACTGGTTCAATGGTTTGCCCCTGTTGATGGTGCGGGATAAAGACAGGCAAGTCCGCGTGTACGCCAATGCTTGTCGTCATCGTAATGCTCGCTTGGTCGAAAACGGGAGTAGTGGTTGTCGCAAACGATTTAGTTGCCCTTATCACGCTTGGACATATAGCACTGAGGGGCAATTGGTGGGAGCGCCAGACTTTGATCGTGGGTTTAGTGACATGGACAAGGAGAAGTTGGGGCTGATCGAATTTAATAGCCGGGTCGTTAATGGCGTCGTATTTGTAAATCTTAACGTAGGCGAACCGCTTCCCGAAAACCTAGTTGCCGATGAAATGGCATCCGGTTTCAACTATTTGAATCTTGAAAAACAGGAGGTATATAAACGCCGTAGTTATGTGATTAAGTCCAACTGGAAGATTTTGTCTGAAGGTGGAATCGAGGCCTATCACTTCAATGTCGCACACAGAAATACACTAGCACCATTCTTCCTAGGCAATTTGGCTACCTGGGAAAGTTGGGATGGAATGGAATTGAGAATGATCTTGCCTAAGAAACCAATCTTAGACGCAAATGAATTGCCTGAAGCCCAATGGGATATGCGCAAGATGGCGAATATTATTTACAGCATGGGGCCCTCAATGCTGTTCTTAGCGCAGCCAGATAATATCTCTATGATAAAAATGGTGCCCTTAGGTCCGGGTGAAACCCGCATAGAGGAAGTGCTTCTTGTTAATCCCCCAAAGGGTGGTGGAGACAGCTGGTCAGAAGAGGAAATGAAGATACATGAGACCAATCACACACTAGTTAACCTTATCCTCATGGAAGACTGGGTGTTGGGGGAAGCTATCCAGGCCAACATGGAGAGTGGTGCCGTTAAAGAGATTCATTTTGGACGTTTTGAGTCGGCACTAACATGGTTCCATAATGAATATGAAAAGATCATAGGGTTAGATAGGCACGCTTCTGAGCGGTGTTCATCGTAGGTCAAATACTGATAAAAATGGGGGCAAGTCTTGCCCCTCCACAATATAGTGCTAGAAGAGAGCCCTTGATGTCTTTATCATAACTGTATATAAACACAGTTAAATTGCATTGAGGCCTGCCGTACCAATGAAACTTTATATCGCTGAAAAACCGAGCTTGGGTCGCGCCATTGCCGATGCATTGCCCAGGCCCCATCGCAAGGGCGATGGCTGTATATGGGTGGGTGAGGGCGACTGTGTGAGTTGGTGCATTGGTCATTTGCTTGAGCAAGCCGAGCCCGATGTATACAACCCGTCGTATAAGCTCTGGTCTGAAGAGCATCTTCCAATAATACCTACGGAATGGAAGCTGCAAGCAAAATCTTCTACGCGGAAGCAGCTCAGCGTATTGCGCAAATTGGTAAAACAGGCAGACTCCCTTGTGCATGCGGGAGACCCAGACCGTGAGGGCCAATTACTGGTGGACGAGTTGATCAATTTTCTCGGCGTGAAAGGGCCTAAGCGTCAATCCATACAAAGGCTTTTAATCAGTGATTTGAACTCTAGAGCTGTTGTGCGAGCGCTGAGCCTAATGCGAGACAATCGTGACTTTATACCGCTGTCTACCTCGGCTCTGGCACGTTCTCGAGCTGACTGGCTATATGGTATTAATCTCACTCGTTCCAGCACCCTGCAAGGCCGTAAGGTGGGTTATCAGGGCGTGCTGTCTGTGGGTCGTGTGCAAACTCCCTTACTAGGGCTGGTGGTACGTAGGGACCAAGACATCGATAATTTCGTATCCAAACCTTTCTATGAAGTGTTTGCGTTGTTGCAAACAGAAGGGCAGCCCGCACAAGAATTTAAAGCCAGGTGGATTCCCAGCGATGCCTGTCAGGGCCAGATGGACGAAGAGGGGCGAGTGCTGTCTCGAGCTCTAGCCGACAACGTTGTTGCCCGTATTAAGGGCCAGCCAGCCAGTGTTATCAAACTTGACACCAAGACTAAGCGGCAATCTCCGCCATTGCCCTTTAGTTTGTCAGCCCTACAAATTGAGGCCGGAAAGCGTTTTGCCATGAGTGCCATGCAGGTATTGGATATTTGCCAAGCGCTCTATGAGAGACACAAGCTCATTACTTATCCAAGGTCAGATAGTCGTTACCTACCCCTCGAACAGCTTTCCCAAGCGTCCTCAGTACTGGCTGCGATTGATCGTGTATCTGATAGTCTAACAGTCGCTGTGGCGGACGCCGATACGGGTTTAAAAAGTAAGGCGTGGAATGACAGCAAAGTGGATGCTCACCACGCTATTGTACCTACGGTAAAAAAAATGGATGCGCAGAAGCTAAGCGCTCAGGAAGTCAAAATTTATGATTTAGTGGCACGTCAGTATTTGTATCAATTTTATCCCCAGCATATTTATTCTGAAACAGTGGTGGATGTTGACATCAAGGGCGGTTGTTTTCGGGCGAAGTCGATGGTTGTTAAAGAGGATGGCTGGAAAATTCTGGCCTATAAGGCCTCGGCTAATCTCCTAAATAGTCCTGCGATTAAGCCTCCGCAGAGTGAACTCCCGCAGGACGCATTTTTAGTATCTACACTGCCGGGTTTATCCTTGGGCGAGGCACTGAAGTGTTTGCGTGGTGAGTGCCTAGAGAAAAATACTCAGCCACCTAAGGCCTTCACCGATGCTACATTATTGGCGGCAATGGCCGGCATCGCACGCTTTGTTGATGACGCACAAGTACGAAAAATATTGAAGGAAACTGACGGCTTAGGTACTGAAGCCACTCGCGCGGGCATAATTGAGCTCTTGTTTAAGCGTCAATTCTTGCGCCGGCAAGGTAAGCAAATTCAAGCAACTGAGGCGGGTAAGGGCTTAATCAATAGTTTGCCAAAGCCAACGACTTTGCCCGATATGACGGCCCGTTGGGAATCATTGTTAGATGATATGGTTGAGCGGAGAGCTAGCTATAGTGATTTTATGGAAGGCTTGGTTCCTAGCTTAAGCGCCTTGGTCGCTGAAAGCTGTGCCACGCTACCTCTGGCGCTAAAAGGGCTTAAGAGTCCGAGTTTTAAATCGAAGGGCGGTAAATACAAAGGCTCTAAACGAAAGAAGGGGGCCTATGGCCCCCGTCGGAAAAAATCTGTATCAGCGTAAGAGCGCTATGATTCCGTTGCTTTCTTGCCCAAGGTAATGTGCTTGGGGCCGGCGAGGCTGGTTTGGCCGCTCACGCCGCGATTAATTTGTTCTATCTCTCCGCCGGATTTAATAAATGCGGCAATTTGTTCTTCAATGGCGCTAGAGGTTTGCTCCGCAGGTGGTGCTTTCTTTTTTGCGGGGGCTGTATGTGGTTTGTTCGCCATGTTTGGCCTTCAGTCAACGGAATGATTGCGCAGTATACACGATTTATGGACAAAAATGTGTAGTTATTGTACCGATATGTTCAGGCCCGCTGCGAATAGTAGCAAGTTGGGCATTATCTGCAAAAGTACCCTAGAGATTTTCTTTCCTCAAATAAGCCGAAATAGTAATCAATTTCATGCGCCTAACGATTTTCTCGAGGCTGCAGTGTGCTGCTGAAGGGCATAAACAAAGCTGGATCAAATGTTCTATATATATTATAAATAGGATATAAAATTCGTGTTTGAGTCATAAGTGGGCTAGGTAGTGCGTATGCAGGTAAAGTCTTTGAAGTTCAGTGGGTTAATTTTGGCGATGTTTTTAGTGGCAGGCATTTCACAGGGCTCTGAGTCACTGGAAGCGTGGCAGAACCCAGAAGTTTTCAGGATTAATAAACAAGCCGCGAGAAGTTTCTTTTACTCTTACCCGGATGAGTCAAACCTGTTTGCCGAGAATCCTTGGCGATCGGCTAACCATCAATTGCTCAATGGTCAGTGGAAGTTCAAATGGGTTGAAGCGCCCCTTAAGAAACCGGCTGGATTCTTTCAGATGAATTATGATGATTCAGCCTGGGAAGAGCTTGCAGTGCCCGCTAACTGGGAAATAAACGGCTATGGCATTCCCTTTTACCACAGTCATCACTGTTTCAAACCCGGTGCTGTACCGCCCGAATTACCTCTGAGCTATAACCCCGTGGGGTCTTATCGAAAAATTGTTGCGGTACCAGAAAACTGGGATGGTAAACAAGTATTTATACATTTCGGTGCCGTAAAATCGGCTTTTTATCTGTGGGTGAACGGCGAAAAAGTTGGCTACTCCCAGGACTCAAAGACAGCGGCCGAGTTTGATGTAACACCTTACCTAAAACCGGGTGAAAACCTTTTTGCGATTGAAGTCTATCGGTATTCCGATGGCTCGTATTTTGAGTGTCAAGATATGTGGCGGCTCAGTGGCATCGAAAGAGACGTGTATCTTTACGCAACCCCGAAAGTACATGTGAGCGATTTTCACGCTCGTACAACTCTCGACTCAAGTTATAAAGATGGAGTTTTGGATTTTGAGGCGACCATTGATAATCAATCGGCCGCTACGGCAAAGAACTATCGCTTAGAAGTCTTAGTCTTGGACAAAGCAGGTAAGCCCGTTATTAGTAAAGCCTTAGCCATTCCCCATGTTGCCAAAGGCGAGTCAAAAACGGTGAGCTTTAAAGAATCCACAAAAGCGCCTTTGCTATGGAGCGCCGAAGCCCCCAACCTATATCGCCTGACGCTATCATTGAGTGATGAACACAATCATTCAGTGGAGCACATAGGCAATAAAATTGGTTTTCGCTCTACTGAATACAAAGATGGCAATTTTCTTGTGAATGGTAAGGCTGTACTTTTTAAGGGAGTAAACCGCCATGAGCACGATGCAAAAACCGGCCATGTAGTCTCGCGCGAATCTATGCGCGAAGACGCCCGTCTAATGAAAGAATTCAATATTAATGCGGTGCGATTGGCGCACTATCCGAACGATCCCTACTGGTATCACCTGGCCGACGAATACGGTTTCTATTTGATTGACGAGGCCAATATTGAGTCTCACGGCATTGGGGCTGCGAACCAAGGACCCTACAATCCCGACATTCATCTGGTGAATAAATCAGAATGGCAAGCCGCTTATATTGATCGTATTCAGAACATGTATGAACGCAGCAAAAACAATGCTTCAGTGGTTATTCGTTCGCCGGGTAATGAATCGGGAGATGGCGCGAATATTGAGGCCTCTTATGATTGGTTGAAGGCCCAAGAGCCTGCGCCTGTCATTTCTGAGCAAGCTCAGTTACGCCGCCATACCGACGCTTATGGGCAAATGTATGCCAGTATCGAGCAGGTAAGCCGATATGCAGAGTCGGCCTTGGATGAGCGTCCGGCACTGCTTATTGAGTATGAGCATGCTATGGGAAATTCTTTAGGTAACTTTAAGGAATACTGGGATACCTTTGAAAAATACGAGGCACTACAAGGTGGGTTTGTTTGGGACTGGGTTGACCAGACCTTTGAGAAAAAGACGGAAAACGGTCTGAGTTATTGGGCATATGGTGGCGACCTTGAACCACCGGGAACACTTCACTCTGACAGCTTCTGTGCTAACGGTTTAGTTTTTGCCGATAGAACTCCCTACCCTTACTTATGGGAAGTGAAAAAGGTACAGCAGAACATATCCTTCCAAGCCCTTGATCTCGCGCAGGGTATTATTTCCATCCGCAATAAAAATTACTTTATTGATTTGTCGCGCTACGAATTGGTCTGGACGTTAATAGGCGACGGTGCCGAGCTAGCAAAAGGTTCCGTCAAAACTTTGTCTGCGGCGCCCCTTAGCTCTGAAGAGTTGATTTTGAAGTATGGCCGTGATTTTGAGGCAGGTATCGAATATTTTCTCAATGTTGAGGTGAAATTGAAACGCGCAGAAGGGCTGCTGCAAGCAGGGCATATTGTCGCGTGGGAACAGTTGGCCTTTCCTTTGATTGAAGTCCAAGCGGCGGTCAGTAGCAAAACTCGATTGTCGATGCACGACAAGAAGGGCAAGGCAGTTTTCTCTGGGGCCAATTTTTCAATGTCGTTGAATAAGTCTACGGGTTTCATCGACTCCCTGATCTACAACAAAACGGAGATGTTAAAATCACCACCGCGACCTAATTTTTGGCGAAGCCCTGTTGATAACGACCTTGAAGTTAAAGATTTCAAAATGAGTTTGTCCGTTTGGAAAGATGTGGGTAAGTCGGCGAAACTTAAAAGTCTTCAGGTCAAGCGGCGATCAAAATTCGAATCTACCGTCGAGCTGGAACATTATTTACCTTCAGTGATGGCCCGTTATTTCACTACCTACCATATTTATGGCGACGGGGGCGTTAAGGTGGATGTATGGTTCTATGCCGCGCCCCATAAGAAGCAAGCAGGTCTTCCTAGAATTGGCACCTTGTTCGAGATTCCTAAAGAATTTAACAACGTCACGTGGTACGGCCGAGGGCCGCACGAAAATTACTGGGACCGAAAAGACTCCGCTCATGTGGGCTTATTTACTAGTACGGTAAAAGATCTTTACGTCCCCTATGTTAGACCACAAGAAAATGGCTATAGAACAGATGTGCGTCATGTGGCTTTTTACAACGAGGAAAAAAAGGGCGTTATTTTTCAAGGAGCACCGCTCATTGGTTTTGGCGCACAATTTTACGCTGCTGAAGATTATGATCGTTCCAAGCAGGACGTCGTTGAGCGGAATATGCACCCACATGATTTGCAAGAAAAAGATCGCCTATTCGTTAATATAGATTTCAAACAGAGAGGCGTAGGCGGCACTGATTCTTGGGGCGCGCCGCCCTTGTATAAGTACACTTTGCCTTGGTTAGATTATCACTACTCTTATAAAATCATGCCTTATCGGGCCGAGTGACAGCCTACTTAATTCCTGCACAGTACGATCTAGTTTGGCTGTGCGGGGTTTATACGAATGTTATACAAGCGTAGTTTGTCGGCAATAGTGGTGTGTGAGACACCCAGTCGCTTCGCTAATTTTCGCGAGCTGGGATGGGTTTGGTAGAGCCTTTCGAGTAATTCCTTTTCAAATTGGGCTTGCGCTGTTTTCCAAGTGTCGGGCTCGTCTTGAGCTCTGTGTTTCTCGTCGGAGATGCCTGCATTGTTCAGCGCGTGTTTATCGATTATACCTTCTTGGGCGAGTGCCACCGTGCGAAATAGTAGGTTTTCTAGTTGTCGAACATTGCCGGGCCAATCTTGCGCTTGTAGAACATTCAGCGCTGCTGTTTCTATCGTGGGCACATCGCAGCCTATTTGTCTGGCGGCCTGCTGCACGAATAAACGCGCGAGTTGAGCGATGTCTTCTTTGCGTTCTCGCAGTGGGGGCAGTGTAAGATTTAATACATTTAGGCGGTACATTAGGTCTTCACGAAATCGAGATTGTTTCACTAAAGCGTCTAAATCTTGATGCGTGGCGCAGACGATTCGCACATTTATTTTCTTTTCTTCTTTGCCGCCAACACGCCGAAAGGTTCCGTCTTGGATGAAGCGCAGAAGTTTGGCTTGCACATAAGGTGACATTTCGCCAATTTCATCGAGGAAGGCTGTACCGCCGTCGGCAAGCTCAAATAAACCGGGTTTGCCGCTGCGGCTGGCGCCCGTGAAGGCGCCCGGTGCATAGCCAAAGAGCTCACTTTCCACTAGGTTCTCTGGCAGGCTTGCACAGTTCAACGCCAAAAAAGCGGCTGCATGCCAGGGGCTCGCTCCGTGTATCGCTCGGGCAAAAAGTTCTTTACCTGTGCCGGTCTCTCCCTGAATTAAAAGCGGTGCTTGAATGGCTGCAAAGCGCTGAGCGCGTTCTTTTATTTGCGCCAATGCAGGTGCTTGCCCAACAATGGCGTTAAAGCCTTCACCCCCGCGAACATGGACTTGGGATATTTGGTGGCCTAAGCGCTTGGTGGCTTGCAAAATGAGTATTTTGTCAGCCGTTTGGGGATTCACCCTGCCGTTTGAGTCCAGTGCTTGAATAGGCTTGTATTCTAGGCGGTAGGTTTCACCGGCAAGGGTGACCTCTAGGTTTTGGCCGATCGGGGTGTCTGGAGTGTTTATGTAATCCTGGTTGCCGCTTAGGTAGTGCCTAATAGGTTGTGCTATTAAATCGCGTTCTACGAGTCGGAGAGCTTGTGCCGCCGCGGTATTTGCAGAGAGGATTAGCCCGGCAGCGCTAATGGCAAACACAGGGTCGGGCAAGGCGGACAGTAAGGCATTTAGGTGCTGGTGTCTGCGTTCTTTTGGCAACAGGTCAATAGGGCGAATTTGTTGCACTCCATCAAGGGCCAGCAAAGCGCTAGCAAGTTCGGAGAAGCCCTCGTGCTGGAGTGCCGGCACATCAATATAAATGTGTCCACTTTCCACTTCCAGCGCGGCCAAATCGAGATTTTGTTCAGCAAGGCAGGCGAGTACGTCGTGGGTAACGCCAAAACGGTTGTGGGCAATAAGTTCTATGTTCATTTTGTAAGATTATCTTTACGGTGGAAGAAATATCTTACGAGGAGTGGAGGATTAGCACAAGCCCACTCTAATCGGTCTTTTCTGTTCGCTTCGGCATCAAATAAGAAGCATTACTCGCCTTTTGGTGTAAGAAAATTCTTACGTTGGTGGAGCGTATTTATAAGGACTTCGCTTTAACTTATTGATATCTATCGTCTTTTCATTTTTGGTACAGAGATTGTAAGGAAGTGCTCACCTATTCTAATAATTGAGCGAAATACTATGAGTGAATTCTCTAAATCTGATACCAGCGGTTTTGCGACACGCGCAATTCATAAAGGCTATAACCCCATGAGCCACAATGGCGCGCTGGTTCCTCCGGTTTATATGACTTCAACATATGCCTTTCCCGACACAGCTTCGGGTGGCGATCGATTTGCAGGTGATCAGGACGGCTATATTTATGGGCGTTTGGGGAATCCCACACAAGCCTTGCTGGAGGAACGCTTGGCTTCCCTAGAGGGTGGAGAAACAGCGTTGGCCACAGCGTCAGGCATGGGCGCCATTACTTCGGCTATTTGGTCTTTGGTGCAGCCCGGTGATGAGGTGATTGCCGATAAGACCTTATATGGCTGTACTTTTGCGTTCTTTAAACATGGCTTGAGCAAGTTTGGCGTAAGCGTTCGTTATGTAGATTTGACTCGGCCTGAATTATTGGCCAAGGCTATTTCAGATAAAACCCGTGTGATCTATTTTGAAACACCATCGAACCCAAACAATCGTTTGGTCGACATAGCAGCCATTACGGATATTGCCCATTTGCGCGATGTCGTTGTCATTGTTGATAACACTTATTGCACGCCCTACTTACAGCAACCATTGTCGCTGGGTGCCGATTTAGTGGTGCACTCGGCAACAAAATATTTGGGTGGGCACGGAGATTTGGTGGCAGGGGCGGTTGTCGGGTCACGTGAACTTATCGATACCATTCGCTATGTAGGTTTGAAAGATATGACCGGTGCGGTGATAGCGCCTATGGATGCCTTTTTAATTATGCGGGGCTTGAAGACGCTGGAATTAAGAATGGATCGTCACTGCAGTAGCGCAATGGCGGTGGCCAAACAGATAGAGCAGCATTCAGAAGTTGAAGTTATTTATTATCCAGGGCTGGAAAATTTCTCGCAACATGAATTAGCGAAACGCCAAATGAAAGACTACGGTGGAATGATTGCCTTCGAATTAAAAGGCGGCATCGAAGCGGGCATTAAATTTATGGACAAGCTTCAACTTATTACTCGTGCAGTGAGCCTCGGCGACGCAGAAACCTTAGTGCAGCATCCCGCCAGCATGACGCATTCACCTTACACTCCCGAGGAGCGAGCTGAGTTCGGAATTAGTGACGGCTTAGTTCGACTGTCTGTAGGACTAGAAACGCTCAGTGACATTCAATCTGATATTGAATGTGCACTTGCGAGCGTCAATAAATAAGCCCAGTGACTAAATTAAGTGACTAAACCCAATAGATAAACTTGGTAACATTTATCTTTGGATGCAGAAATAGGGTGCGTATCGCGGGCGCAGGCTAAAGGCCAGTCCCGCGAATTGAATCACTAGCTGGCGGCAATAATACCGCCGTCCATCACAATCATCTGCCCAGTGACATAGGCAGAAGCACGAGAAGATAAATAGATCACGGTGCCCGCCGCGTCTTCAGGGCTGCCTAAACGTCCTGCAGGTATTTGCGCAGCCATCTCTGTCTCATAAGGCAAAAGGTGAGCGGTCATCTTGCTAGGAAAGAATCCTGGTGCTATGCCGTTAACGTTCACGTGCTGTTGAATAAGCTCCGCGCCCAGGTGTCTTGTTAAGTGGTGCACCGCCGCCTTGCTCGCTGAGTAGGAGTAGTTGGTGGCTTTTGGGTTGGTAAAACCATTTATAGAGCCGATGTTGATTACTCGAGCTGGGTCTTCTGCATTGCCGGCTGTGCGCATTGCTGGCAGTAGTTGTTGTGTTAGGAAAAATAGAGACTTCACATTCAAGTCCATTACCTTGTCCCAACCATCTTCAGGGAAATCATCAATATCGGCGCCCCAAGTTGCCCCTGCATTATTGACCAAAATGTGGATTTCTTTTTCGCGAGAGTTCAGCTCAGCTGAAAATTGCTTAATACCTTCCATGCTCGACAAGTCACTGGTGATGGCTATGCATTCGCCAAACTCACTTAAGGTTTTGGCCGTCGTAATTAGTTCTTCTTCCTTACGAGCTGTTATATAGGTTTTCACCCCGTTTTCTACCAAACCGCGGGCTATCATCGCGCCAATACCGCGCGAACCACCGGTAACAACGGCGACCTTGCCTTCTACTGAAAATAAATTTCTCATGCTCTACCTTTGCTGTTTTTAAAGATCACTTAAATTTAGGGGCTCATGTTGGCATCGCGAAGGGCATTCGCGAGCCAGGGGAATGCGTCGCCCAGCCGCGCCGAATAATACCAGAACCAGTAGCGAATTTGATCCCACCAGCTGTACTCTTCTTCCTCTAAAGACACCGCTGCGCGGTGATTAATGTAGGCGTGTACAGCTTCAGTTTGTGCAAAATCCATGGTTTCATAGAAGCCCACCATGCCCGAGTGTCGCTTCGAGCCGCCTAAAACAATACCCACAAATTCACTTTGGGTTTTAGTGCTCATCATTCTCAGGTCAGGTATAACGCCGCTGCCATTGGCACTGCCACCATGACAGGTAGCGCAATTTCGCTCATAGAGTTTGTCGCCTTGGGCGATGAGCTCACGACTGGCTGAGTTTAAGGGCTCGTAGGTGTTGCGCACAGCGGCTTTGCTTGCCAATACCGGTGGTAAAGTTTGGGTTCCATCTAGTTTAAACACCAGTAATCGGTTGGGATTATTGGAATTTTGTGGGCGAGGACGACCCACGGCCAGCACGATAGCACCGCCAGCCCCTTGGCTCACGGCCACATATTGCTCTCCGTCAATGGCGTAGGTCATCGGCGAGGCGAGGACGCTACTGTCGGTGCCAAAAGACCATAATTGTTTACCATTGTCTGCGTGATAAGCCCTGAATTCGCCGCGCCCAGTGCCTTGGAAGACCAGGCCTCCTTGAGTGGACAAGACTCCGCCATTACTGGCTTCTGGGTGTTCTACTTCCCATTCCTTTTCTTTGGTGACGGGGTTCCAAGCGGTGAGATAACCGCGAACAATAGCATCCATGGTGGCCTTGGCAATTACGGGGTCGGCGTGACTGCGCATTTCCCATAGATCAACGCCTGTATTCCAGCGATGTTTAGTGAAGGAGAATTTCTCGTCTTTACTGTAATAGCCTGCAGCGTGCTGAGCGGGAATATATACCAGGCCTGTTTGCTGGCTATAAGACATGGGTTGCCAGTTGTGAGCCCCGAAAGGTGCTGGCCAGATGAGGCTGCCACCGGTTTTGTTGTAGTCTGCTACAGGGTTTTCTACTGGCCTGCCGGTCTCCAAGTCAATGTGGCTGGCCCAGTTTACTTGCGCATAGGCGTCGGCCGAGAGTAATTTGCCATCGCGGCGATCCAGCACATAGAAGAAGCCATTCTTGGGGGCTTGCATAATGACTGGTAGCTGCTGTCCGTCAATATTCAGCTCGGCCAAAATAAGATGTTGCGTGGCGGTATAGTCCCAGCTGTCTTTGGGTGTTACTTGATAATGCCAAACATATTCACCACTTGAGGGGCGTAGGGCAACAATCGAACTCAGGTACAGGTTGTCGCCGCCGCCAGGGCTGCGAATGTCTCGGTTCCATGGCGAACCATTGCCCGTTCCTATGTAAAGTAAGTCGAGTTCTGGGTCATAAGCCATAGCGTCCCAAACAGTGCCGCCACCACCACCCACAGTCCACCACTTTCCGCCCCAAGTGCTTAGAGCCTTTTCGAGCGCTGGTGATTCTTGAGCTTGCGCGGGGTCACCCGGAACGGTGTAAAAGCGCCAAACTAACTCGCCGTTTTCGGCGCTATAGGCCGATACATAACCTCGAGCACCCAATTCGGCGCCCCCATTGCCAATGATAATTTTACCGTCAACCACTCGTGGTGCGCCGGTAATGGTGTAGTGCGAGTTTTCGGGGGTGGTACGGATGGACCAACGCTGTTCACCTGTCTCGGCATTTAATGCAATCAGGCGGCCATCAAAACTGCCGACAAAAACACTGGTTTCCCCGTTTTGGGTCCATAGTGCCACGCCTCTGTTAACGGGTCCGCAGCAACTGTTGATTAAATGTTCCTTGGGAACCTCGGGGTTAAATTCCCAAAGGGCTTCACCGGTTTTGGCGTTAAACGCAAAGACTCGGCTCCAGCTAGTGGTTACGTACATCACGCCTTTGTGCACCAAAGGCGTGGATTCCATCACTCGATTGGTGGGAAAGGTGAAGGACCAGGCGAGCCCAAGTTTGTCGACATTGTTGGTATCTATTGTTTCTAGAGGGCTGTAGCGCTGTTCGGTGTAGTCGCGCCCGTAATTCAGCCATTCGTCGCCAGGCTCAGTAAGGCCGGCAGTGTTCGCTTGGAGTGCTGCAAAGGCCATGTGGCTTGCCAAGCCGAACACCGTGTAGAAGCAGGCGTGTAAAAAGTGGTTTCTTGCCACAATTAGATTTCCCTTTATTGTTATAGCTTACAAGCCAATGGGTGAATTGACTTTGTGGTATGTTTAACCTCTGAGACATTAGCATAGCCTCAAGCCGACGTCAGGCCATTGGCCAAGCTTGGCGCGAATGGGTAAGTTTTTACCAGATCGCACGCTAATTAGGGGCAATTTCCCCGTTTAAGGCTAAACTTAAAGGGCAGGATCCAGCTTGTTGTGAGGCGGTGAAGGCTTGTGACAGAGTGCATTCAAAAATTTGGAGCCGGGTGTTATGGAATACTTACACGCTCATAATGCGCGCCTTGTCTCCCACATTGTTTCGCGTTTGCCGATACGGGTTTTGTTATGCCTTTTTGCGCTGCTGTTGTCCGCTTGCTCCCAACAGCCAGTCAGCTCACTTAACACGGCTCCCACCGCCATTAGTGAATTACTCGACGGTAAGACTCTTATTCGTGCCGGCTATACCGCGGGTTATGTTCCTCCCCAAGAAAATGTCCTTGCCTTAAGTGACGAAATGCAGGCGTTCCTAGAGCATTACGTGCCCAGCAAAGGCACTCGGCAACAAAAACTCGACGCCTTACTTTATGCCTTGATGCACAAAGGCACCCTTGGAATTGACTACAACCCCGCGTCTACCTTCACCGCGCGCGATACCTTTGAAAATCAATCGGGAAATTGCGTAGGTTTCAGTGTGCTGTTTGTGGCAATGGCTCGAGAACTTGGTTTAAACGTTAGATTTAATAATGTTGAGATACCACCTGTCTGGGGTTTCCAGGGCAAATCAACTTTTCTCTTTTACAAGCACATAAACAGTATTGTGAAATTAGGGCCTGGAGTTGATAAAGTGGTAGACATCAACATCCAGAGGTACCAACATCATTACCGTCAGAAAAGGTTGAGCGATAACGAAGCTCTGGCGCAATATCATAATAATCGCGGCGTAGATTACCTATTAGCGGAAGACTACGCTTCAGCTTTTAATTATTTTCGCAAAGGCCTCAGTCTTGACCCCGAAGCCGAATATATCTGGAGCAGTTTAGGAACACTTTATCGTCGCGCAGGCCTTTTATCAGATGCTGAAACGGCTTATCTTCAAGGTTTATCTTTTGGCTCTAGAAATTTGGTCATCCTGAATAACCTTAGCCATTTATACAATGCCATGGGGCGGTATGACATAGCGGAAAAATATAGCCGAAGAGTTCAGTCTGCACGGGATAACAACCCCTATTATCGGTTTGCCTTAGCGCAAAAAGCTTTTGCCAATAACAGTTATGATGAGGCCATGCGCGAGATTGAATTCGCTCTGAATAAGAAAAAGAGAGAACATCAGTTTTGGTATTTGGCCGCCCGCATTAGTGACCGACTAGACGGCAGTGAAATGGCTGATGAGTATTTACAGCGCGCTATGGAATTGGTTGAAGATCAGGATGTTCTTGACCGCTATCGAGCAACCAAGCTTCGATTTATGGGGCGGGGGGCAGGGTAGGTACGCCGTCAGCCTCTTATCAGTTGTCCCCAGCATCGATGACGTTTATGATCCCCAAGTCCCTTTCATAACGTCAACAAAAACGAGAACACTATGCTGGTTTGCGGTATCGAATTAACAGGTAATGAAGCAAATATTTGCCTCTTGAAATACAACGCGGGCGCCTTTAACGTGCTCGATTGCAGAGCGCGTCAATTCACACTGCCGAAATCAGCGGACACCGAAGCGATACGGCACTTTCATTTTAGTTTCAACAAGCTAATGGAAGACTACAAGGTCGATGAGGCGGTAATCATCGAGCGTCCTCTAAAAGGCAAGTTAGCAGGTAGCTCCATTAGTTTCAAGCTAGAGACGGCGATTCAATTAATGCCAATTCCAGTAACGCTTATCAATACTTCTAGCATGAAAGAGCATACTAAGCGCAATCCCCTGCCAGCTGGTTTTGATGAGCTGGGACTTAAGAAATTTCAAAAGCAGGCGCTGCTTGTGGCGTATGCGTATCACTGCGCCTGCTTGTACAAAGACGAGAGCTAAAGCCCTCCTAATTAGGGATAAGCTAGGCGAGCCGCTACCTTACCTTCAATATTAGCTTATGAGACAAACAGATGAAGCAACGTCCAAATAATGCCGCATTCAAATTTCTTGCTTTAGTATTAGCGTATTTCTTTTTAGCTTCAGTCAATGCAGGCAGTCAAGTTACGCCCAAGGACATGACGGCGACAGAATCTCTGATTAGCTCACTAAATTTGCGGGAATCGAAAGACTCATCATCAACCTTTAACAATTGGCGTCCAATTAAGAAGGTTGTCATTTGGGGGGACAGCAAAATAGGGAACCGCTTTAAAGAGTCGTTTTCTGGCATCGAGTTTGTCCATGGCAACGACGTGCATAAAACTAAGGAAGCGCTGCAAGGGGCAGACGCATTTATTGGCTATTGCATCCCTCAACTATTTGAAGATAGTTTTAAAGTCACATGGATTCATTCGATGGCAGTCGGAGTTGAAAATTGTATTAATTCTGAAACGGTACAAAAATTAGCCCCCACGCTAAGCAACGCACAGAGGCTCTCCGGCCCCGAGATTGCTGAACATGCTATCGGCTTAATGTTCTCGCTGGTAAGGCGACTTGATCAGTATGGTATTGCACAGCAAAACCAACATTGGGACCGAGGTTTAGCACCGGGAGACGAAAAGGTATGGGAAATTGCAGGGAAGACCATGCTGGTGGTTGGTCTAGGCGGCATAGGAACGGAAACCGCTAAGCGTGCCCACGGGTTGGGAATGAAGGTGATTGCCACTCGTAATAGCAGCCGTACGGGCCCTAAATTTGTCGATTATGTGGGCTTGTCGGACGAGTTATTCACTTTGGCCAAGCAAGCTGACATTGTTGTGAATACCGTTCCCCTAACAGAAAAGACTACCGGACTCTTTGGTCGTCAGTTTTTTGAAGCTATGAAAGGCTCGGCTTATTTCATAAATATAGCGAGGGGAAAAAGTGTTGTCACCGAAGAGTTGCTGCAAGCTCTAGAATCTGGTCAGCTGGCAGGTGCTGGGCTGGATGTTACTGACCCAGAACCACTTCCAAAGGAACATCCACTATGGACTCAACCCAGGGTTATTATCACTCCCCACGTTGCCTATCGTTCCGAGCAGCTTAGAGAGAGAAACATTCTACTGGCCATTGAAAATCTAAAACGTTTTATCGCCGGAGAGCCAATCTATTCGGTGGTCGATATAAACCGTGGCTATTAATTAAAGTTAAAAATACTCCGGATGCCTTTTACAACTGCAACCCTATGGGTGACTTTTCGCCAGAAAAGTTGGTTTTAGAAGGTATCCAAACTTTGGCCAAGTAATACAGCATGGTTAGGAAAATGAGGTATGCAGGTATATCTAGATAGAATGATTCTTGCAAGGCCGCTGGGAAAATATCTCGCTGACCGTCGAAAAGAGAGCTCGCTGCAATATAAAGCGGTATACACATACGCCATAAGTGGCGAGCGATGCGATATTTTCCAGATACGCCGCCCTTAATCAAAACAATAATATCCCCGACCACTCCGAGCAATACGAATAGCGTGAACACATAATATACCCCCGCAGGAATGATATAATCGGGGAGTATGTCTGTTACTCCGTTATAGGCTCGCCAAGACAGATAGAAACCGAGTGAAAGCACCAGTAAGCCAAAAGTAAAAATGGAAGCTTCGTAATAATGAGTTTTCGGGCTTCTTTTAAGGCCTGTAATCCAAGCGGATAGCACTAAATAAAGGCTTAGAGACCCAGCTAGCACCGAGATGTAAACTGACGCAAAATAAGCAATGGAAGCACCAGTTATAGCCATTGTTAGCATGGAAAAAACAAACAGTTTACCGGCCTGGCGATGAAGCGAACTGCCTTTTTTACTAATAAGGCCAACAGCCCCTGCTATAAGAGCAACACTGCCACCTGAAATATGAGCCATTAAATCTAGTGTGATCATCATAATATTATCTCAATTGATAGCGTAAAGAGTTTTTTGCTTTATCTAACCAGCTTGTAAACAGTACTCGAACTAACCAAAAAACCATTATTGCTAACAACAGATAAAGCGGAAAATTCGCATCGATAAAATCTGGCCACTTGTCAGAAGTATTGGCGATGAAAGAAGCTACGGCACCAATTAATGCGTAACACATCCGCCAGAGGTGACGAGCTATACGTTGCCTGCCGGCAAGGCCCCCTCGAACAATCATATTCAGATCCAAAATTGCTGCGAGAGCAGCCATACCGCCAAAATAGTAATTTAAGCCCACTAAGAATTCAGACGGTGCCGACATCGAGTCGACAAAAAAACGGACGCTAAGTAATGTAACGGCGAGAAATCCAAGATAATCCCAAATATTTGTACTTCTTTCAGGACGCCATACTATCGCCCAGGCCGTAATAACGAAGTAGAAAGTTAAGATGGGAACATAGGGGTCGTCGCCTCCAAGGATGGCGGCGCTCCCCGTCAGCAGCAACATCGATACAAAAAAGATATTCCCAGAAACTCGATGTAAGTGAGCGCCTTTAGGACAAGCCAAGGCCGAAAACCCGGATAAAAGAGCAAATATACCGGTAATAATGTGAAAAACGAGCATTTCTAGTTTCCTTTGGCGATGCAGGCAATGTGATTAATGGGTATAGCCGTCACCCAAATATGGTGATATAGTCAACCGTATCACCAGTGCTCAAGAATGCAAGCTTTTCTTTTCGCGAGGTGGTGATTAGAAAGGGATGAATATGATAGTTACCTCCATACAAACGGCGTATTTTTAATACACTGTTTTGCTTCAGGATGAAGAGTTTGTGGCTGTAGTAGTCTGTCAATATAACAAAAAAGAGATTTGGGAATGAGAAAATATATGAAACATTTTTCAGCGGCTACCTTGTGCTTATCGTTCTGGAGTTTTGCCGGATTTGCGACTGCAGAAAAGATCAATCTAGATAAAGTCGATCAGGCATCAGGCCATGTGAGGTTTATTCCTGTTGAACTTTTCACTGGAGCAGAATGGGATGGAACGCACCAATTAACATTAAAAGAAGTCTCTAGTTCTACCTCCGCCTGTGCCGCTGACAATGAGAAGCACTGTACTACTTATACAATTACGGGCCCCTTCAAAACAGAAAGGAATGACACCAAAATTGAATGGGCTGGCGATGAAGTGTCCTACTATCTAAGGACATTTCGTACTCGAAATCGCGGAGAAGTTGAATCTTTTTTCACCATTAATAATTCAAGAGATGGACTGGTGAGAATTTATGATAAGCGAAAAAGGTGGGGTGCCAGAGCTTATAGTGGATTAGGGAGTAAATTCCCCCTTGGTTCCTGGAAGCAAGGAGAAGTGCGTACTTATCCTTCGCGGAGAGCGACAAGAATTGAAATCGTAGAACTCGATGGACCGAATCATTGCTTAACTTTCCGGTGGACCGTTGGAAAAGCCCCATTTAGCAGGAACAGTGACAACAACTATACATTTTGTCCCGGTGTTGGCTTCAAAAGCGTGCGACATAATAGTTGATCACTGATAAAAGTGAAATAGAGAGAATTTTATGAGAAGGCAATACTCGATTTTAGTTATGTTTATTCTGGCTACATTCAGTTTGATGTGCTCGGCAAAAGATGCAGAAATATTAAAGAAAAGTACAGAGGTTGTAGTGACAGATGAAGAAACGCTAAAGACCTACTGTAGCCCTGCGGACAATTTGAATTGGGTTGTCGGGAATCAAGAATGTTTAAAAATAATAACGCTGGAAAGAGATAAATCGATTTCGCTAGATACTCTAGTCGTCTATCTGCATGGCGATGGCAGTAGAGTTGTTCGTCCTTCAGATTACTTAAAGCGTGTAGCAAGTAGGATTGACCAAGAGAACGTTGCCCATGTCATATTAATGAGACCCGGTTACTTTGATAGTACAAAGAACTCTTCTACTGGTGTTTCCCACAGGAAATCAAGAAGAGGAACCAGCTATAATTCTCATAATGTTGAAGAGATCGCTTTAGCAATAAAAAACCTTAAAGATCATCATCAGCCCAATAAAACCATTATTGTTGGCCATTCTGGAGGTGCAGCTATAGCGGCTCTAATTTTAGGTCGACATCGGGGAATAGCCAAGGGTGCAATATTGGCCGCCTGTCCGTGTGACGTTAGTAAATGGGTTAAAATGCTTGGTAAAAGTTCAGGGAAAACTGCCTTATCTCCACATGACTATGTAGAAAATATTGGGCTTGATGTAAGCGTAATAGCACTCACAGGAACGCAGGATAATAATACATTTCCGATCTTAGCTATCGAATATATCGAAAAGCTCAAAAAGAATAACATCGATGGAAAGTTTGTTGCTGTTGAGGGGGAAACACACAATGGAGTAACACGTTCCCCCGAGTTTTATGATGCAATAAATGAAATGATAAATTAGTCAAAAAAATCACATAGCAAAGGCGTGACTTCACTTCAGGATAGTAGGCCTGACCTGTTGTCTTCGCCTAAGCGCTAGCGACAGGGGCTGCAGCAAAGCTGCGCCGCTGCTTTGAGCGTCAACGCCCATAGTTCGATCCCTTTCTGAATATCGCAATAATCTATCAGCCTAATTAATTCAATTAACTTTTACAATTCTCCGCGTCTCTCTACTCTGTTGTTGACCCATGTAATAACACATCAACTACAGCTGCTGAGCAGATCTAAGGCCAACGGAGGTCCCGTGAAAAAACAACATTTATTGAAGACAGCGACAATAACAGGCATGTTAGTGACGGCTATCACTTGTTATGCAAGTGCCGGTGAAATTTCAAAACCTAAAGGCCCTACGGGTAGTGCGAAAGCGACAGCGACAGCGGGGCAGGCGAAAACGAACCAGTTTTGGTGGCCTAAGCAGCTGAATCTCTCGGCGCTACGTGATCAAGACGCCCGTTCAAATCCAATGGGAAGCCATTTTAACTACGCAAAGGCATTTAATGCGCTGGATTTAAGTGCTGTTAGACAAGAAATTAATGCTTTGTTGACTGATTCTCAAGATTGGTGGCCCGCAGACTACGGCAACTATGGCCCGTTTTTTATACGCCTGTCATGGCACAGCGCTGGCACCTACCGCACCTTCGATGGGCGTGGCGGTGGCGATGGCGGGCAGCAACGTTTTAACCCTCTCAATAGCTGGCCAGATAACGGTAACTTAGATAAAGCTAGGCGCTTGTTGTGGCCTGTGAAGCAAAAATATGGCCATGCCCTTTCGTGGGCCGATTTAATGATATTGGCCGGCAATGTAGCGCTGGAAAACATGGGCTTTGAAACCTACGGCTTTGCAGGCGGACGCGCCGATGACTGGGAGCCCGATTTAGTCTACTGGGGACCGGAAGTTGAAATGCTTGCCAGTGATCGTCATGGTAAAGATGGTAAGTTGAAGCGCCCTTTGGGTGCTACACACATGGGATTGATTTACGTGAATCCAGAAGGGCCCAGAGGTAAGCCGGATCCGCTGGGTTCAGCTAGGAACATCCGTACTGCCTTTGCCCGCATGGCAATGAACGACGAAGAAGTGGTGGCGCTCATTGCCGGAGGGCACACCTTCGGAAAGATGCACGGGGCTCGTAAGCCCGCGGATTGTCTAGAGCGTGAACCGGGTGCAGCTGGGCTTGAGCAACAGGGTCTTGGCTGGAAAAACAACTGTGGCAAAGGGCATTCAGAAGACACGGTTACCAGTGGTTTGGAAGGTGCTTGGACTCAGGCTCCAACTCAATGGAGCAGCTTATATCTATCGAATTTACTCAACTATGACTGGAAGCAAACCCGCAGTCCCGCTGGGGCGATTCAATGGGCACCAACCGATGAGTCTCTAAACAAGTCAGTACCTGATGCGCATGTTAAGGGCAAATTTCATGCGCCTGTTATGACTACAGCTGACTTGGCCCTGAAATTTGACCCAAAGTATATGAGTATCGCCAAACGTTTCTTAGCGGATCCGAATGAATACCAAAAAGCATTTGCTAAAGCATGGTTTAAGTTGACGCATCGCGATATGGGACCCAGAGCAATTTATCTAGGAGCGGATGTGCCAAGTGATAGCCTTATTTGGCAAGACCCAATTGCTGCATCAAAGACAAAGCCTCTCAGTCGCCGAGCAGTTAAGCGTCTTAAAAAGGACATCCTTGGCTCTGAGCTAACGATTCCTGAATTAGTACGCACGGCATGGGCTTCGGCTTCGACTTTCCGTGCCAGTGACAAGCGTGGTGGTGCCAATGGTGCCCGTATTTCACTGGCCCCACAAAAAGACTGGACGGCCAACAGCCCGCAAGAGTTGGAAAAAGTGCTGGGTAAACTGAGAGGAATTCAGGCCAATTTTGGCAGGGACAAAGTGTCTCTAGCTGATTTGATTGTTCTTGGCGGAGCGGCAGCGATAGAGAAAGCAGCCGACAATGCGGGTGTAAAACTTCACGTGCCGTTCCAGTCAGGACGAGGAGACGCAACTCAGGCTAATACGGATCCTGCTTCTTTTCAATTCCTCGAGCCAAGTGCGGATGCTTTTCGCAATTATTTTAATGTTAATGATGCGCATCGTTCACCATTAGAATTGCTTGTGGATAAGGCTGACCAGTTGAACTTGACCGTACCAGAAATGACCGCGCTTGTAGGTGGAATGCGAGTGTTGGGCGCCAATGCAGATGGTTCCAAGCATGGTGTATTTACTTCAAGGCCAGGTAGCTTAAGCAATGATTTCTTTGTCAATTTATTGGATATGTCTACTCAGTGGAAAAAGTCTAATAACGACGGTCTTTACATAGGGGTAGATAGAAAAACGGGGCAGGCCATTTATACGGCGACTCCAGTTGATCTAATTTTTGGGTCAAACTCAGAGCTCCGTGCAATTTCTGAAACCTATGCTTTTAATAATTCAAAAGAGATATTTGTTAATGATTTTGTTAAGGCATGGGTCAAAGTAATGCAGGCGGACAGATTTGATCTGAAATAGTGGTTTGATTGAAGAGGAGCGGGTTGGACTAGGGACTACTTGGCAGAGACTAGTTGGAAAGAGCCGTGATGAAATTACATCGCGGCTTCTTTTAGCCCTTTCCTAGATTCCGGTTTATTTGCAAAACAGAACAAGCGAAATTATTTCAGGGGCTGTCTGTACCAGCCCAAGTCCAAAGTTAAAACTGTAGTGGAAGAACGTCAGTGCAAGAATGGGGACCATCAGTTAACGACACCCTAGGTTACTCTTCCACATATTCCAAGCTTTATTGGCATAGGACATATACGCTGATATTTGAGCTTCCCTCAGTTTATTGTTTATCGTACTGTCAAATATCGATTTCGTATTGCATTTAAGAGCAGGGCTTCGGTTAAAATCAACAGAGTGAACGCCGCTCCATAACACTCGGCAGGCGATTCCAAATGCTTCAGCAGCCTCCGGCTGATTGTCATCGGAACCGTCGGTCATTACACTTTTTGCAGCGTCAACACAGGCGCCATAGGCATTTTCGTCCCAGCTTCTCGAAGAGCTTAGGACGTTATTGTTGCTGTCAGAGCTAGAGGAATTCGATTTTCCGACAATCGTAGACGTGTAGTGAGAATTGGACCTAGCGATAGTGTGGTTTCTGTTCTCCATTTCAGTCACTCTGCGCTTAATCGCCCGTTGGCGTGCCTTACCGCGTGCGTATTCTGCTTGCCGCTGCCTCTCATATTTTTCTTGTAAGTTTGCTTTGCGCCGGGCCGCCTCAGTTCTGGCGTTTTTATTTCTGAGTTGACGGTCTCGTTCTAATTGGCGGTTTTTAGACTCACGCGCCTCTCTGTAGCGTTGTTGCTGCTCGAAAAAGGCCCGGTTTTCCCGATTAATTTGCTCTTTAGCCTGGCGAATTTCATGGGCGCCTTTAATCAGCTCTCGGCCAAGGCTTTTCATAAACGTACCCATTACGTCCGGCTGTTTGTAGGGTTTTCTATAACTGGCGACTCTATTTCTTTCTTGTTCTTCCCGCTGGCGAGCTAAGCGTTGTTCTTGCTCAATTCGTCGTTCCTCCCTCATTTGCTGTTCTTCCAGATCTGCCAAACGTTTCCTTAGCTCCTGAGCTAAAAAGACGTCTCTGGACGTGATGTACTCTTGTCTGGCCGTTTTACCGGCCTTGTTTCTTTGATTTTGGTCAGCGCCCATCGTGATCAAAATATCAATTAGCTCTGCGGTCAAAATGTCTAGCTCCCGGCTGCCATCTGGATAGGCGTAATGTAATGCGCTTTTTCCTTGAGCGTCGCTTGCCTTGAAGTCCGCCTTTAGGTCGCCCAACAAACGAATCAGTCGTGTGTGGCTGCGGCTAGCGGCAAGATGAACTAAGGTTTTTCCATTGCGGCCGACATAGTTTGGATTAGCGCCGTTGCGAAGTAATAAAATAACAGCTGATAGATCTTGTTTTTCAAAGGCAATGGACATTGGCGAACGCCCGTTTTGATCCAGTTCATTCACATCGGCACCACTGGCTAACAGTGCCGAGCTTAAGGCCCTCATTCCCAGCGCCAGAGAATCGTGTATTTTGGGGTATGAGGCGCCATTTATTTCACGAGCTGCGGCGCCTTTACGAACCAACAGCGCAGCTATCTCATCACTTGCCGATACGACGGCAACTTCGAGTGGTGTTTTATCTAAAGGGTCGACAAGGTTTAGGTTTGCGCCGGCTTCTACCAATAGGCGAGATATGTCATCGTTTTTAAGCGATAGCGCATATTGTAAAATATTATGTGTGTCCGCCGGCCCAACATCAATATATGCGCCCAGCTTGATCAAGGCCTCTACGGCTTTTCGATCGCCGTATCGAACCGCCAGATAAAGCGGCGAAGCACTTCTTTTATCGGCCCCAAGGGGATTGCTTGCAAAGCTTCCTCTTTGATTAAAAGCTTGAACTAATTTATCGCCATCTAGGTCACCATTCTTAAAACCATCAAAAGCAATGGCCATTGCCAGTGGCGATGTGCCGTTTTCATTGCTTGTATTGATGTCTACGCCATGCTCAAGCAATGCGTCCATAACAGAAAAATCTGCTGTTAGAGCCGCGGCCGCGGCGGCTAAATGTATTGCTTGAAGCTGATTTTTATTGATGTGGTGAGGATCACTTCCCTCCTCGATAAGAAATTCAACCTGGGCCAAGTTGCTCTGTAATACAGCCTGAACGAGAGGTGTATTACCCGTTTGATCAAGAAAATCGTCATAAGTACCTCGCTTATCTTTGATCAGCTCGATCACTTCTACCGAAGCGCCGACTCGAACCGCTTGATGCATTACAAATGACCACAGGCGGTATCTTTTGGGTGTTCTTTGAATAAGCTCTTCCAGGAGAGAACGGTGTTTTATTAGCCTTTCAGGGTCGCTTAAGATTGAGCCCAGGATGTCGCCCGTTTCGAAAAAGCTAATGGCGTCGTCGCTCTCGCTGAGGCGTAGGGAATTGCTGATTAACCAGCGTATATTCTGTTTGGCTGTGTTCGCTGAGAATCTATCCTCTGACAAATTGTAAGCGTAACTGCTTCCGTCAGGGGCATAAATGCTTGTTTTCTCAAGAAAGTCTAACCAGTGAAACTCACGCTTACTTTTGGCGATATCGCGGTAGAGTACCTTGCGTTTCTTCATTAAGGCTTTAAATGCATCTTTGAGGGCTTTGTCTACTTTGTCGCCACAGCCGTTAATTCCCTGATTATCAAATTCGTATTTAAGTGTAACGCAAATTATTTTTTCATTGAGGTGTGGCGCAATTAGTATCCCGTATTTTAGTTCCGCCAAAATAAAGCTATTGGCCGGCTCGGCGATATTGAATGTTTTTGTATTTTCGAAATGTCGCTTTGCAAGAGCATGTACCTTCTGTGAAAACTGAGCTTCCGTGATGAGTGTCTTGGTGATGTGCGGCCGTACATTTGGGTGTGCGAGAGTGATCGGTGTGGTTTGTATGGCCACATCTAAGGGAAGGCTTCTTGCACCGAAGGCTTGGCCAATTGCCGAGTAAGAAATAATTAGGGATAAGGCCAAGCTAAGGTAGTTTTTGGCAGACATGGTCATGTCTACTTATATTTTTCTAGAATCGCGACAATTTTTTCATTCTCTGCGATTTTTTTATCAATGTAATCAAGAGATAATGTTACGTCCGCTCCTGCCTCAAAAAGCAGTGCAAGCAATTTAGGGTTGCCACTGTGGACAAGGTAGGGCAGAGGTATTTTTGTCGCTCCGATTTGGTTGACATCTGCACCAAGGGCGATTATTTTTTGTACCTTTTCAAAGCTTCTGCTTTCAGATAATACGCCATTTTTCTTTTTGCTGCCTAATATGCCGGTGCTTCCACCTATTTTTTCAATTTTTGCGACAGCAGCTTCGGTTTTATTTTGAGCATCTCGCATTTGCTCTCCGCTGCGGCCATAAAATTTATTATGGTTAGTTACTGCACCCTCAAGTGGGAAAAATGAAGAGTAATTTGTATTGATGTCAAGTCCTTTGCTAATAAGGAATTCAATGACATTTGTGTCGCATCGCCAGCTAGCAGCACACCTTGATAAACCTTCTCCGAGTAGAGGAATTTCAGTGCCCATACGTTTTAGCCGGTAAAGTTGCGGGTAGGTTTTCAGTGCTTTCTTAATGCTTCCCAAATGTCCCTGTTCCACGAAAGAGCCAAACTTGAGTTTGAGCATATGGTTGATTGCGTCTTCTTGAGCTGTTTGGGCTGTCGCCATCACTGGCGTGCACAGAACGAGAAACAACAAGCTATTTAGAATGGGTGTGTTTTTCACAATATTTCCCTTACTTTCAATGTGGATTATGGCTATGCAGCACTGGATTCAAGTAATGCTCTAGTTTCCTTTAGTGCATCAATGCTACGTCGATAATTTTCAATGAGCGTGAAGCCACTTACGTCTTTAACGTTGGGGTTAACCCCAAGTTCCAAGAGCTGTTTGCTCGACTCCAAATCCTCGCGCAATAGCATGCTCATCACACCTGTATTCAGAGTAGTAGGGTCCGCGCCCTGATCGATAAGGTACTTCAAAATCACTAGGCGCTCATGACTTTTAGTGCGTTCTCTTGGGTAGTAACCCAAGTCGATCAGTTGCGCATTGGTTGTATCAGATGCTTCTGTTGCCGTTCTTAAACCCATTACCAATTTATTAATGAGTGAATCGGTACTTTCTGGGTAGTCAAAACCATACATTTTTCTTGCTGGCGTCACCTTAGTCCAGGTTGGGTCTGCGCCGTTTTCAACCAAAAGCGTCACAAGTTCTAGGCTGGTTTTACGGTTTGATACCGATTTCAAAAGAGCTTCGGTTAGCATTCGCATGCTTCCGTCAGAGCTTCCCATTGTGCGTAGCTGCGGCAACTTCTCTAGTGCCTGCCTAAGGTCTTCAACTCTGTCAAAATCAACCAGCTTATTAAATTCCAACTTAAGTTTTGCATCAGCTATTTGAGCATGACTCTCCAAGCTAAAGATTAAAAAAGTAAAAAAAACTAAGCATTTCTGTATGGTATTCATAATATTCCCTTACAATTTTATAACGGTAAAAATATCAAATATCGGGTACGGATTGGAACAGTTTGTGGCCCTCTAATTGGCCCTAGAATGACCGTGGGCGTCTTGGAGCAGTAAAATAAGCGTAAGAATTCGATGTGGTATGGCGATCATCGCTTTTATTCCTACTCGAAATTACTTGGAGCACGCGCGAAATTTTGCCCGACATACCATTTCCTGAAAATACCGCATTTGAGGTATTTCTTATGGGGCATTGACAATGTATATATACCGTATATGATTCGTATATTTCGCCAAGGGAAGAGCCTGTGGGTATTGTAAAAATATCAGATGATTTACACGAAGAAATTCGCCAAGCTAGCAGTGCAATGTCGCGCTCAATTAACGCTCAAGCTGAGTTTTGGATCAAAGTTGGTGCACTGGCAGAAGTTAATCCTGAGCTTGCATATAACGACATAATGAAAAAGCTTTTGCTGACTGAGCTCAATTCGATTAAGGGTCTAATCGATGGCTAGTCCAAAAATTAAAACGGCCGAAGAACTTGCCTTGATGAGGGTGTCTGGGAAATTACTTGCGTCTGTATTCGCTATGTTAGATGGGTATGTCCAAGCCGGCATTTCCACAATGGACATCAATAACCGCGTTGAAGACTTCATTGTTAAGGACTTGCAATCACGCCCCGCCAGCAAAGGGCAGTATGACTTTCCTTATGTTTTAAATACCTCGGTAAATGATGTGGTTTGTCACGGTGTTCCTAGTGAAACGCAGATATTAAAAGCGGGTAGTATTATTAATATTGACATAACACTTGAGAAAAATGGCTTCATTGCGGATTCGAGTAAAATGTATCAGCTTGGCGAGGTTTCACCTATTGCCAAAAAATTGGTTAAAACAACTTATGAGGCCATGTGGCACGGCATTAAGGTGGTAAAGCCAGGCGTCACACTAGGCGATATTGGGTACGCGATTCAAAAGCACGCCGAAGCTAATGGCTTTAGTGTTGTTAGAGAATACTGCGGTCATGGTATTGGTCGTGAAATGCATGAAGAACCTCAGGTATTACACTACGGGAAGCGTTCATCTGGCATGATGCTAGAAGAGGGAATGACATTCACCATAGAGCCGATGGTCAATCAAGGCGCTCGCAAGGTGAAAACTAAGAAAGATGGCTGGACGGTGGTGACCAAAGATAAGAAGCTTTCGGCTCAGTGGGAGCATACTCTGGCCGTAACGGCTGATGGGTATGAGGTGCTAACTTTGCGTGAGGAGGAGGGAAACTAGTATGACAATCGCTACTAGCCTTGCTTCAAAGGGAGATTTTTGTTGAGTACTAATATTCGCTTAGAAACACCGAATGACAGTCAAAGTATTAATGAGGTCACTGTCGCCGCATTTCTTGACGCGCCCCATACAGATCACACAGAACCATTCATTGTGAAGTCTCTTCGAGACTCCGGCGAGCTAAGAATTTCGCTTGTCGCAGAAAATTCTACTGGAATTATTGGGCATGTCGCTTTGTCAGCTGTAGCGATATCGGATGGTTCAATTGGCTGGTTTGGCTTGGGCCCGCTCTCCGTGCTTCCAGATGAGCAAGGTAAGGGCATTGGTTCCAAGCTAGTGCTTGCCGCCCTTGAAGAATTGAAAAAACTCAACGCCAGCGGCTGTGTTTTATTAGGTGATCCCGATTACTATCGTCGATTTGGTTTTAAAGCGATAGATGGCCTCGTTTTTACCGGTGTTCAAGCTGAATACTTTCAGGCCCTACTATTTCAAGGTACTTATCCAAAAGGTGCGGTTACTTACCACGCTTCGTTTTCAGCTCAGGCTTAATTCGAGTTTAAGCAATCACCTCAGGCGGCTCGTCCCTGTGCGCGCCAGTCTTATTGTTCAGGCACATAAAATGGGATATTGGCATTAGCCACTTTGTTGTCATCATTGCTAATAGAAACAAATAAGCGGTAGGCGCCAGATTTGGTGGGCGCATTAAAGCTCATGCTGCCGCTTTCGTCTTGCATAAGAATAAAGCGGGTGACGCCTTTAGGCCTAGACTCAGGGTCTCCCCCAGCTTTAATATCGGTACTCTCAGGCAAAATTTCCCAGGCTACCTTGTGCGTGTCAGCGCCGTGTTGAATGATGTCCACTTTAGCTTGATACACTTCACCGGCGCTTAGTTGAATGTTGTCGCGAGCATGAAGATTGTTGATCGTGTAGTTGGCAATTGATGGCGCGCGTTGCTGCGGCCAATGACCCGCCCACAGATATTGTAAGCTGTCGATGATTTCATTGGCCTGACCTTTTTCAGTAAACACACCATACCAAGTTGGTGTTGTTTCCTGCTTTTGCCCCCATAAAAAAGCGTAGGACCCAATCGCTCTGTCTGATGCGGCGACAATCCCGCGCTGGTAGCGACTGCGGTAGGACGCGGCTTTCTCAGTGCTGGTTTGTTCAATGGGTGCAGACCAAGTGGTTTTATCTACCTGCCAATGTCCGCTTGGGCCCCATTCTGTGACGACATAAGCACCGGTGTAACCTATATCTAACAATCGTTGGGGCAGGTTTTCTAAGCCGCCATAGATGTTAATACTTAAGTAATCGATACTCGGAACACGCTGCATAATGAGTTGCGCTTTGGCTTGATCAATTCCAGCGGTAACGGTAGTAACCAGGTGATTGGGGTCCAGTTGTTTAATCATCTTGGCGATGTCTTCAACGGCATGCCAAACATTGGTATTGGTGTAATGTAGATCAACTTCATTGCCGATACCCCAGACCAACAATGCCGGATAATCTTTATACTTAAGAACTTGTTCGCGTATGGCCTCTTTTTGCGCGGCCACCGCCGCCGCGTCATCATAGTTAAAACCATGGCGTTCGTGCCCTAAATCTAAGCCCAGCATAACCGTCAAGCCAAGTTGCTGGGCTTCGTTCAAAAGCGATTTCGAATTGTTGCTGCTCCAGGTGCGAATTGAGTTGCCGCCGGAGGCTTTGAGGAGGGCCATGGATCCGCTGCCACCGCCACCTTGTATAAAATAAGGGCTGCCTTGTCGGCTGATATGATACTGGCCATTGTCGTTCTGGAGACTGACGGGGATGGCCTGCATAGGTGGTTTGTTTTTTGATGATGTCAGGTTTTGAGATGTACATGCGCCCAAAATAATCGCACAGCATAGAGCGGTGTATAGAGAAAATTGACGCATTAGGACTCAAACCTTGTTTTATGTAGTGGGCATAGGGCATCATTTAAGTGAAAATGATAGCGCTTACATTTCGCTCTTACTCTATAGTGATTTTACAAATGAATACAAGTCCCAATGCCCACAATGGCCTTAGCTTTTCGGAAAAACCGCTGCAAAGGGTTCATTGTCTAAGCCTGAGGTATTCGCCACAAAGCTAACTGTGTGGTAGTTGCCACAGAGAGCAAAAATTTCAAGTTGCTGCTTGACGTCGAACAATGAACTAAAACCTTGGTAAGATTTGGAGCTTATTCGGCCAGATTCACACAGTTCATCAATGGCTTGAATCAAGGAGCGCTCTTCTTGGTTCCAACAAGCGGATGTGTGGTCACTTAAATAACTCGCCCGTATTTGTGCTTCACTCAATCCGGCATGTTTGGCAAAGGCCGTTACGTGCACCCCCCATTCATATTCACAGTGATTGTTTGCGGTAACGCGCAGAATTACAATCTCTCGTTGCCGAAGGGTGAGAGGGCTGTCTTTATCAAGTAGGTTTAGAATGCCTTTTGTTAAAAAGCGAGCGCTGTTACCAAAGACTCTAAACAGCTGAAGTAGATAGCCGTCCATGGTGGGGTAAGCTTCTAGAATGCTGCCAATCTCGGCTGAGAAGGGTGCTTTGATGGGGGTTAATTGCGACATAGTCATCTCCGTGTTAAGCTTCTTGCTACAAAATGTGTAGCGATACAATAGCGCTACATAATCTGTAGTGTCAATGCTTTTTTGAGTGGTTTAAATGGAAACGAAAATGGCCAGACCGGTACGAGGTTCTTCTACGGGTCGCCCCATCATGCGCTTGTTCGACGTTCTAGGTGAGCGCTGGACCTTAAGAATTCTATGGGAATTAAAGCAGGAAACTTTGAATTTTCGGGCCTTGCGTGAGCGTTGCGACAAGGTCTCTCCCACCTCGCTGAATAAACGTCTGAAAGTTTTACGAGAGCTCAATCTAGTGGTACATGACGAAGAGGGGTATTCACTGTCTGACACGGGGCAAGGTTTAGGTTCTCAGCTATTGTCATTGCACGAGTGGGCAGAAACTTGGGCGACAAGCTTAGTTGATGCCAAGTAGCCCACTCCAAAGAGTTCATGTGCTTAGCTATCAGGGTCGTAACGGTTACGTTCTGATGGCTTATCACTGTTGTATTGCACAAATTCAACTTCGAGCCCAGCGGGGTCAATGAAGTACACGTTACGCCGAAATGGATTTACAGCGCCGTTGTTGTCAATTTCATAACCAGCGCCTGTAAGTCGTGAAATAATGCCATCAATATCCGATGTAACAAAAGCAAAATGAGACACGCCCACTTGATGACCCTCGTGCTTGCGTCCGTCTTCGTCGCCGTCATCGTTAAAGGTTAAATATTGGTATTCATCGCCGAAGTGCACCCAATTTCTGTCTTTGCCATACCAGTTTCCCTCGCCACCTCCACGGACTTCCCAGTGGGGGAAAGCGGCACGGTAAAATGCGAGCGCGGCCGGAATGTCTCTTACTACTAGATTTAAATGTTCAATATGTAACACAGGCTTGTCCTTGTTTTTTTGGATTTGGAAGTAATCTGACTAAGAGGATAGAACCTCAACTTAAGTTGAGGTAAAGTGTTTTTTGCTATTATTTTTTTGGATTTCGGGGGTGCTTATGAGAGACCGAGACTTTTCGGTGGGAGAGGTAGCAAAACGATGTGATGTGAAGGTGTCGACACTGCATTTTTACGAAAAAAAAGATCTAATTCGAAGTTTGCGTAACGCGGGTAACCAGAGGCGTTACAAAAAAGACGTATTCCGTCGGGTGTCTGTGATTAAAGCCGCTCAAAAAATGGGTATTAGCCTGCAGGAAATTGCTAAAGAGTTTTCGGCCTTACCCAATAATCGAGCACTCAGCATGGCCGACTGGCAGCGACTCTCTCGTCACTGGCAGCAAGGCTTGAATGATCGAATAGCGTACCTTGAACGCTTGCGAGATTCGCTTACGGGTTGCATTGGCTGCGGGTGTTTATCAATGGATAATTGCCCGATATACAACCTTGAGGACAAATTGTCCGCGGAGGGCAGTGGTCCGCTAATTCTTAATCGACCGCTCGATGAATAAAATGTTACAGCTCGGCTTGGTCGGGTGATTTTCCCTGCAATTGCCAAGCGAAGGAAATTATGTGGGCAATGGCAATGTAAAGTGTCTCGGGAATCTCATCCCCTAATTCCAGTGTCATGAGCAAGTCAATCAAGGCGGGGTTATCACACAGGGGGACGTCATTCTGTTGGGCGATATCAATAATTTCATCCGCCAGTTCGCCCACGCCTTTAGCGGTAATTGTAGGGGTATTTTGACCGTCATAAAACAGCGCTACGGCTTTTTGTAGGTCGGGAGTATTTTCGCTCATGTGCGTACATCCACTAGTGAATAACCCAATTGCAGTGCCTTTTTCTCAGGTTGTCCTTGGAAGCACTGTAGGTCAGTTACCTCAATGCCATTGGCTGTGAGTTGATCGCGTAAACCGGTGAGGTGCTCTTGGGCCTTTTTCAGTGTTTCACTCTGCTCGGCCCAAAGCTTGGCCGACACTGCATCGTCAATAATTTTTAGATGTGCATAAAAACTGCCCATTTCAGGAAGTTCAAAAGACAGCATCACTTCCCACTGACGCACTTTTTTATTCTTGCCTGCATCGTCTTCTTGGTCTTGCCACTCGTCGTCGATGCGTATTTCTACACTGTGCACCTCATTGCCAAATTTGAAAGGCAGCTCCATTAACCAAGACTGTGTGGGCAGGGCCTGATCGGCGGTCAGTTGCAAGTGACTCAAACTGTGTAACTGCTGCATCTGTACTTTGGCTAAACTGGCCAGAATGGTTTGATGCAAAACCTGAGTCAGTTGATTGCGAATGGCTCGATGACCTTCAGCTGTGTTCAAGGTGGAGGAGGTATTTCGGCCGGGCAGTATATTTTGTAGCAGTTGTTGTAGTGCTTGATCGGTATTGCCCAATTTTGGGCTTGCTGCAAACAAGCGGTCTAAACCCTGGGCATCTGCCGCGAGCGGTTTGCCGAGGGAGTGCGTTGAGGATGTGAGAGCGTTCAATAAGTTAGATTTAACATCTCCACTTAAGGTCGCGTTCATTTGTTTGGGGCTAGGGTTTGCCATCGCAGTAGTTTGGCCCCTGAGGGGGGCGGTAATATTTGGCTTTATACCAGCAGGCGCAGTTCTTAAGTTCAACGAAGGTTTCTTTATGCTGGCTTCGGTGGTCGCGGAAGGAATAAAGGCTTGAGATTTTTGGGCGGCCAATTGTTCGCGACCTTTAGGGCTGAGCTGGGACGCCAGCTTGGCTTCTAACTGTACGCCGCTGTTTTGCAGTGCTTGTTTAACCCCCGCCGGCTTAGACAGTTGGTTTACGCTGGGTAAATTAACCAGCACTTTTTGAATGCCGGACTGTAATGCCGGTGGCACTACCGCCTGTTTAATCGGGCTGGCAAGCCTGTGCACTTGCTGCAGGGCCGAGAGCACTTTCTGCAAACCTTGCTGGTTGGGTAGGGCGGTGCGTAAGGCGTCGCGCACCACCGCTCTTGCGCTGTTGTCGACAGTGCTTTTCACCGCGCTTTGGGAGAGGCGAGTATCAATCACCGTCAAACGATTGGTGCCTGCCATTTTCAACATTAAGTGCTCACCCGCGCTTACGGCTTTGTCGGTGTAGGTAATGACAGGCTTGCCCTTTACTGTCATCTCTAGCAGCTTCAACTGTGGTGATTGCAGCAGTTTGAGCAACTGACTGTCTTGGCTAGACTTGGCAATGGCCGACAAAATAGCGGGGGGGATGACCGTTTGCCGCGGTATACCGCCGCCTTGATAAGCCGCTTGGGCCAATGCCTGAGTGAGCGACTGGCTAATAGTTTGTTGTCCTGCAAGGGCTTGAGTTTTTGTGCCAGGCGTACCGCCAGGCGGCTGGTGTTTGCTCAGCAGTTGCTGCAAAAGTTGGTCGCGCTGTTTCTCTGTGGCTAAAGTTGCTTGAATTACGCGCGCGCTTAGGGTTTCGCCCACCGCAACTTCTAGCAGTTTGGTGAGCGCCGCGGCATTGGGCACGCGAGCGGTGTCGCCACTGTTTAGTGAATTTTGCGGTAAGGGGGGTAATTCCATGCTTTGCGCCCAGTTTTAACTATTGAGTTATTATGCCCTAATTCACAATTGATCGGCGTCTGTTATTATAGCGGCCGAGGCGCAGAAAACTTTGTGCCCCATTGATCATAATTCAAGCGCTGCAATCCTTGATTAACCACCGCGAGTATGGCTTTTGACCTCATCACCTGTGAACACGACTCTACTGGAGCTTAAACAGCTTACCTGCGAGCGCGATCAACGCTGCCTGTTTACCGGCCTGCAAATGTCTCTGGAAGGTGGTGATATTGTGCAAATTGTTGGTCCCAACGGCAGTGGTAAAACCAGCCTCATTCGTCTGCTTACCACGATGTCTAGTGACTACCAGGGTGATATCTTGTGGCAGGGGCAAAGCTTGGTCGACAGCCGCTTAGATTACCTAAATCATTTGTTGTATCTAGGCCACCTGCCGGCGGTAAAAAAAGCCCTGTCGGCGCGCGAGAACCTGGCCTGGTTCAGTGGTATGAGTCAGGGGCATACTCAACTCGATTTAGATAAAGCGCTTGCCGAGGTTGGCCTCGAAGGCTTTGAAAATGTACCGTGCTACAGCTTATCGGCTGGGCAGCTTCGTCGCGTGGCGCTCGCGCGCTTACATCTAACGCCTGCGCGTGTTTGGGTTTTGGACGAGCCTTTTACCGCCATTGATGTACAGGGTGTTAAGCGTTTGGAGCGCTTACTGGCTGAGCATGCCGCCGGAGGCGGGCTTGTGGTTATTACCACTCACCAAACCTTAAACATCCCCGGCATTAAGCCCTTAAATTTGCTTGATTTCCAAGCGGATGAACAATACTACGAAAACGCAGAGGGCTGGCACAATGGATAGCCCCTCTATGAGTGCGGCCATTCGGGCCTTGCTGCGCCGAGACCTATTGCTGGCCTATCGCCATCGCGGAGAAATAGCCAATCCGCTCGTATTTTTCATGATTGTAATAACTATGCTGCCCTTGGGAATCAGCCCAGAATCGGCGGTATTGGGAAGTTTGGCGCCCGGGATGATATGGGTGGTGGCGCTCTTGGCCACGCTCCTGTCCCTCGACAGCTTATTTCGCAGTGACTTTGACGACGGCTCCCTCGAGCAGATACTCATCAGTCCTCACCCATTGTATTTCATTGTTTTAGTAAAAGTGTTTGTGCACTGGCTAGTCACGGGTTTGCCCCTGGCTCTGTTGTCGCCCCTGCTTGGGGTAATGTTATTTTTGCCTGAAGCGGGTTTTACGCCTTTATTTTTGTCCTTGTTGATGGGAACGGGGGTATTGAGCCTCATTGGTGCTATTGGCGCCGCGCTCACGGTGGCGCTGCGCAAAGGGGGGCTTTTATTATCGCTGATCATTATGCCCTTATATGTTCCCGTGTTAATCTTCGGCGCGAGCGTAGTGCGCTCGGCGATTGAAGGCTTTCCAATCGCCGGAGAGCTAGCGGTGTTAGGGGCTTTATTGGCAGTGTCTATTGTTCTGGCTCCCATGGCGGCGGCCGGCGCTCTGCGCATCAGTGTAAACGGTTAAAAGAGGTAGATAAGTGGCTTGGCAATGGTTTTATCGTTTGGGCTCTCCCCGTTGGTTTTATGAAAAAACCAACCGATGGATTCCTTGGTTGGCCACAGTAACGGCGCTATTGTTGATTACTGGCGCTGTGTGGGCATTGGGTTTTGCGCCCGCCGATGCAAAACAGGGTAATAGCTACCGGATTATCTACATTCATGTGCCCGCCTCATTTTTAGCACTTGCGGGCTATTACGTAATGGCCATTGCAGGTGCCATTGGCCTCATTTGGAAGATGAAGCTCGCAGACATGGTGATGAAATCTGCCGCGCCCATTGGCGCAGCACTCACCTTTATGGCGCTGGTTACCGGCGCGGTGTGGGGCAAGCCCACCTGGGGTGCTTGGTGGGTTTGGGATGCACGCATTACCTCAATGCTGGTGCTGTTTTTTCTTTATTTGGGTGTGATTGCTCTACAGGGCGCCTACCAGCATCAGGCAACGGCCGACAAAGCCAGCGCCATTTTGGCTTTGGTGGGCACCGTAAACATTCCAATCATCTATAAATCTGTAGATTGGTGGTACACCTTGCACCAGCCTGCCACGTTAAAATTGACCTCAGCCTCAAGCATTCACCCGTCAATGTTATATCCCTTGTTGTTGATGATTGTGGGCTTCTATTGTTTTTACGCCTTGGCATTAATGTTTTATACCCGCGCTGAAATTGTCCAGCGAGAGCGGCGCACAGCCTGGGTCAATGAACTGGTTGGAGCCGCCAAATAATGGAATTTCAATTTGCATCTCTGGCCGAGTTCTGGGCCATGAAGGGCCACGGCCCCTACGTTTGGGCCTGTTACGCTCTGGCTTTATCAACCTTAGTTTATTTGATTGATGCGCCACGTCGTCGGCACCATCAATACCTGAAGCAGCAGCGCGCTCTGAAAGTGGCGCAAGCGCACATTAATAAATCGTCTGAGAAATAGTACTTATGCATCCCCTTAGAAAACAGCGCCTGTTCATGGTGTTATTTATTGTCATTTTTGCCAGTATTGCCGTGGGTTTACTGAGCTTTGCCCTGCGTGAAAATATTAATTTATTTTACCCGCCTTCAAAAATAGTCTCGGGAGAAGCCCCCATAGATAAGCGCATTCGAGCGGGCGGGTGTGTTTTGCCCGGCAGTGTAAATCGCTCTGGCGACTCTTTAGACCTCGATTTCTTAGTCACTGACGGCCGCTCCGAAGTTATGGTGCGCTACTCGGGTATTTTGCCCGATCTCTTTGCAGAAGGCGAAGCAGTGGTGGTTAACGGCAAGCTGGACGGCGACGGCGTTTTCCAAGCGACAGAAGTGTTGGCCAAGCATGACGAAACTTACACTCCTCCCGAAGTAGCCTCCATTATGGAAAGTACCACCGACGAGCAGGGTGTCGAGCATCAAAAAACTTGTGAAGGTTTAGATTATGATTCCTGAACTTGCTCACTTTGCGTTAATTCTTGCCTTGGGCTTGGCAGCTTTAATGGCCGCCGTGCCGCTGGTGGGGGTGGCGAATGACAATATCTTGTGGATGCGCGCCAGTCGCTCGCTAGCTGTTGGCTTTTTTGTCTTTATTGCTCTGGCTTTCGCGTGCCTTGCTTACAGTTTTTTAATCGATGATTTTTCTGTGAAATATGTCGCGCAGAATTCAAACACATTGCTGCCAGACCGTTATAAATTTAGCGCAGTGTGGGGTGGGCACGAAGGTTCGCTGCTACTCTGGATTTTAATTCTAGCTACATGGACTTTGTTGGTGGCAACGTTCAGCCGCAATTTACCCCTGGATATGCTGGCTAGAGTGCTGTCGGTGATGGGCATGATCGCGGTGGGCTTCTTGTTGTTTATGTTGCTTACCTCAAACCCCTTCGACCGCCTTCTGCCCAATGTTCCAACGGAAGGTTCCGACTTAAACCCTCTCTTGCAAGACTTCGGGCTAATTATTCATCCGCCCATGTTGTACATGGGTTACGTGGGTTTTTCCGTGGCCTTTGCCTTTGCCATTGCCGCCCTGATGTCTGGTCGTTTAGACAGTGCTTGGGCGCGCTGGTCTCGGCCTTGGACAAATACGGCTTGGGCATTTTTAACCGTTGGTATTGGCTTGGGTAGCTGGTGGGCTTATTACGAATTGGGTTGGGGTGGTTGGTGGTTCTGGGACCCAGTGGAAAATGCTTCTCTGATGCCTTGGCTGGTAGGCACTGCACTTATCCATTCTTTAGCGGCAACAGAAAAGCGTGGAGTGTTTAAAAGTTGGACCATACTGTTGGCCATTATCGCGTTTTCTTTGAGTTTACTCGGAACCTTCTTAGTTCGTTCCGGTGTTTTAACCTCCGTGCACGCTTTTGCCAACGACCCCGAGCGGGGCGTCTTTATTCTAGGATTTCTTTTGTTCGTGGTGGGCGGCTCACTAACCTTATACGCCTTGCGGGCGCCGGTAGTGAAAAGCGTTGTGAAGTTCAATTGGTTGTCGAGAGAGTCTTTTCTCTTGGCTAACAACGTGTTGCTGATGATCGTGATGGCCACCGTGTTGTTAGGCACCCTATACCCTCTGTTTGCCGATGCTCTGGGTTGGGGCAAAATTTCCGTGGGCCCTCCTTACTTCAATTTCTTTTTTGTTCCTCTAATGGGGCTGCTATGTGTGCTCATTGCAGTAGCTCCTATGGTGAATTGGAAGCGCAGTAAAGCACAAGATCTGATGAAGCAGCTATGGTTACCTTTGGGTTTGGCCATTAGCACCGCAGTTATCTTTCCTTGGCTCTACCACGAAGACTACAAGTGGACGGCGGGCGTGGCGGTTTTGATTTCTGTGTGGCTAATTGCCGGCAACAAAATGGATCTGTGGTATCGCCTTCGCCATGCCAAAACACCTTTGCAGGGTCTGCTTAAACTGACTCCCAGTTACTACGGCATGCTGCTGGCGCATATTGGTATGGGCCTGTGTGCTTTGGCGGCTTGCTTGGCCACTATATACAGTGATCAGCGCGACCTGCGAATGGAGCCTGGCAAGTCTGTGGACATCGGCGGTTACCGCTTTGAATTGCGGGAAATTAGTCGTTTGGCTGGCCCCAACTATATGGCTGATGAAGGCCTTATTGATGTTTATAAAAACGGCGAATTGGAAGCTCAGTTAAGGCCACAAAAACGCCGCTATAAGTCGGGTGGTAATATCATGACGGAAGCAGCGATAGACCCCGGTTTATTCCGCGACTTATATGTGGCTTTGGGTGAACCGCTTAATAATGGCGCTTGGTCTGTGCGGGTGCATTTCAAGCCCTTTGTGCGGCTAATTTGGTTGGGCGTTATCATGATGGCCCTGGGTGGAATTTTGGCTGTGAGCGACAAACGTTACCGTAAAAGAAAAACCGCGGAACAAAAGGCGAGCGTCGCTCTAGGTGATACCAATGCAACGGTTTAAGTTATTCATACCACTGATTATCTTTGTCATTCTTGCGCTATTCTTTTGGAAAGGTTTGTCTTTAGACCCCAGTGCGATGCCCTCAGCCCTGATTGACGACCCGGTGCCTAACTTTGAGTTGCCCACTGTGAAAGACGAATCGACCTTAGTGACACAGGATGTTTTTAAGGGCCAGGTCAGCTTACTCAACGTTTGGGCCACCTGGTGTATTTCCTGTCGAGTGGAGCACCCCTACCTCAATAAATTGTCGGGAGAGGGGGTGGCAATTTATGGTGTGAATTACAAAGATGACACTATCGCCGCTCAAAAATGGTTGCAGGAATTTCACGACCCTTACCAGCTAAGTGTTGTTGATGCTGATGGTCGCTTAGGTATTGATTTGGGCGTGTTTGGCGCTCCGGAAACTTACCTCATAGACCAGCGCGGTGTCATTCGTTACAAGCATGTAGGTGTTGTTGATGAACGCGTGTGGAGCAAAATATTGAAACCTCTCTACGATAGCCTGCAGTAAAATTCCGTGACTTATAGTGTGCCAGCGCAGGCTATAAATCACGAGCTCGAAGAAAAACGCAGCCGCTTTATTACCTTCATTGAACCCGTTGCCAGCCGCGCAGATGCTATGAGGTTTTTGGCTCAGTTGCGGCTGCGCTTCCCCGACGCCAGTCATCATTGCTGGGCCTTTGTTCTCGGCAACCCATATAGCCCCAGTGAAATGGCTTGCAGTGACGACGGCGAGCCCTCGGGTTCGGCGGGCAAGCCTATGCTGCAAATTTTACAATATCGGGAGGTGGGTGACGTGATGGCTGTGGTGGTGCGTTATTTTGGCGGCACTAAGCTGGGTGTTGGCGGTTTGGTTCGCGCTTATGGTGCGGCGGTACAGCAGGCGATCGAAAAAACGCCATTGCTTAAACAAGTAACGAAAGTCTCCGTGAACTTAAAATTTGACTATGCCTTCGAGGCCAATATTCGCCATTTATTAAGTGAGAGCGAGGGTGAGATTATTAGCTGCGATTACACGGAGTGTGTGACGATGCAGTGTTTACTCGAAGAGAAAGTGCTGAGTGACTTGCGTGATTCAATTAATAATTTAACCCAAGGAAAGGCTGTAATTCGCGGCGACTTTGGGAAATAGAGTTCGGTGTTTCAAAATGGGGTTCAGTGACACTGAACCCCAAAATAAATCTTATTGAGAAACCTGATGCATGTGAACGTCTTGCTGAGGGTATGGAATTGATATTTTGTTCTCATCAAAGCCTTTCTTCACGTTTTCCAGCATGGCAAAGTGCACGCCCCAATAATCTCCTGCATTAACCCAGATGCGAACCACAAAATTCACTGAGCTGTCGGCCAGTTCAGATACAGCAATGAAAGGCGCAGGATCGGTAAAGACTCGCTCGTCTTTTTCAATGATGCTCAACAACACCGCTTTAGCCTGATCAATATCGTCGTTATAGCCAATACCAAAGTTTAGGTCTACACGACGCGTTGCTTCAGTTGAGTAGTTAATCATTGAGCTGGTTGAAATGGGGGCATTGGGAATAATGATGGTTTTATTATCGCCTGTTTTCAGTATGGTATTGAAAATTTGAATGGCCTTAACGGTGCCCGCATAGCCCTGAACTTCAACAAAATCACCTACTTTATAAGGCTTGAAAAGCATCAGCATTACACCACCGGCGAAATTTTGCAGAGTGCCTGACAAGGCCATGCCCACAGCCAGACCGGCAGCACCAAATATAGCAATAAAAGATGTCACTTCAATACCGACCATGCCAGCGATGCTGAGTATGAGCAGCGCTTTCAAGGTCATGGTGCACAAGCTGGTGACAAAGGTTTGCAGCGACACATCAACATCGCGAGTGGCCATGGTGCGTTGCACTCCCTTACCCACCATTTTGATGAGCCAGAGGCCAACAATTAGTGTGAGTACAGCCAAAATGATCTTTGGGCTAAACTCTATGGCCATCGCCGTAATTTGTTCTAAGTGTTTGTCAATATTGTCCATTTGTACCTTCCCTAAAGCTTAAAATAATTGATTAATTATGCTACCGTGCGCACCGGTTTAAACCACGCTACGACATTGGTCGCTAAAAATTCCCGCTTTGCCTCATCGGCAAGCCCATCTTGTTCGGAGAAAAAGATGCCTCTAAAGAAAACTTTAAGGAATATCACGCTACTTTGCAATGCAGCTTGTGCATTGTTGGCTGTTTCTGTTCATGCGGAGGAGAGCTCTCCCTGGCAGACAGATTTAGAATTGGGTTATGTGTCCACCAGTGGCAATACTGAAACCACCACCGTAAAGACCCGAGCGGATGTTACCCACACCGCCGGTGTTTGGAAAAATACCACTCATTTCGATTCACTGAACACCAGTGAAGAGGAAGGTAGGTCCGCTGAGAAATATTTTGTCTCTAATAAGCTGGACTACAAGTGGTCTGATAGCAGTTACTGGTTCGCTTATGGCTCTTTCGACGATGATCGTTTCAGTGGTTTTGAATGGCAAGCTACAGCGGCGGCGGGTTACGGTCGTACCTTTCTACTTGACCGTGAAAATATGAACTTGGATATAGAAGCGGGCCCAGGTTATCGCACCAGTAAGCTGGATGAGGCGCTAAATGGCGATGATGAGAATGAAGTGATTTTACGCGGTTACGGCAAATATCAGTGGAATGTGAGTCAAAACGCGGTATTTGAGCAAGAGCTATCTATGGAGTCGGGCGCCGACAATACCATATCTAAGTCTATTACTTCGCTGAAGACGACTATTGTGGGTGCTTTGGCCTTAAAACTGGCTTACACGGTTAAATACACAGATGAAGTGCCATCTGGGAAAAAACACGCCGATACTGAAACCTCAGTGACGGTGGTTTACAGCTTCTAGTTTCTTGATGCAGGTCAATGAGTTCATAGAGCATTGGCCTATCCTTATCTTCATTGAACAGGAGGTAAGAAAATGTATTTAGATTCAGTGGTGTTATCCGGTATCGCAATTGTATTGTTAACGTGTGCGGTTTTTTATTATGTAGGCGTTTACGCTTACAGGCACTTTAAGCAAGATGTTGCCGAACATCCAGAGGAAAGCAAAACTAAAAATAAGCTGTAGACTGGTGGATTTACAGCGGCGTTTTTCTCCGCCGCTGCGTGTATTTTCGAGGATTATTTCAGCTATAAATTATTTAAAGACCATAGTGCTGTCACTCACTTTGCTATAACCCAATATAAGCTTGTCCAGTAAGTAGTTATGGTTAAGCTTCCATGGCTTAGTGTTTGCTTGCTTGGGTAGCTGTTCTTTTGCTCTTTCAATATAACCAGAATTAAGGTTCATGAGAGGCTCTTCTTCAAGGGCGGCTCCCTGGGTTTTTGGTGTGCACTGCTTAAAGTTGTTTTTGTCCATGTAGTTCAAAAGACGGCAGACATACTCGCAGGTCAGGTCAATCTTTAGTGTCCAGGACGCATTGGAGTAACCCATCGCAAAAGCGTGATTGGGGATGTCGCTCAGCATCATGCCTTTATAAGTCCAAAGGTCGTTCTGTTTCACGACTTCTTCATCAATTGAAATCTCAATGCCTCCGCCAATTCTCATGTCTAAGCCTGTGGCCGTCACTATAATGTCGGCGTCTAAGGTTTTGCCTGACTTTAGTTTTAAGCCTGTCTCCGTAAAACAATCTATGTGATCAGTTACCACAGAGGCCTTACCCTGTTTAATGACCTCAAATAAATCACCGTCAGGCACAAGACATAGGCGCTGATCCCAGGGTTTGTAGCTAGGGGTGAAATGGGTGTCTACATCGCAGTGTTCACCAATCGCCGAACGCACCTCGTTGATGAGGTAATCCTTCGCCTTGAGCGGGTATTTTTTTAAATACCAAAATAAATAGCGGCCATGCAAAATATTTTTCCAGCGCGCGATGGGGTGAATAAAGCGCTCGGAAAGACCCCGTCGCAAAAATTTAATGAAGGGGTCAACCGATGGACGTGAGGCTATGTAAGTAGGGGAGCGCTGTAACATGGTAACGTGGCCAGCTTGTTCCGCAAGAGAGGGAAGCAGTGTGACGGCCGTGGCGCCACTGCCAATAACCACGATTTTCTTGTCTTTGTAGTCGAGCTTTTCGGGCCAGAATTGTGGGTGCACAACCTGACCTTTGAATTGTTCTGCGCCCTCAAAATCGGGGGTGTAACCCGCTTCATAGTTGTAGTAACCACTGCAAGATAATAAGAAATTGCAGGTCATAAGTATTGGTTCGGCTTGACCCTCGCGAATAACTTCAACTGTCCAGAGTTGCGTCTCACTGCTCCAAGAGGCTTTGCTCACCTGCTGTTGATAGCGAATATGTTGGTCAATACCAAACTCGCAGACCGTTTCCTGTAAATAACGGATGATACTTGGGCCATCGGCAATGGCTTTAGCCTGTGTCCAGGGTTTGAAAGCAAAGCCCAGTGTGTACATGTCGGAGTCGGAGCGAATGCCTGGATAGCGAAACAAATCCCAAGTGCCACCGAGCTGAGCGCGATTTTCCAATATGGCATAAGTCTTATTGGGGCAGCGCTCTTGGAGGTGATAAGCTGCACTAATGCCAGATATTCCGGCACCAACGATTAGCACATCTAAGTGTTCGGTCATGGTGTTTACCTGTGCTTGCGGGCAAGCTGAGAGTAGTGATTATTATTGTTAATCTACCCAGTGTCACACATTATGACTTTTTATTAAAGTCAAGCCTATTAGGCTTTAGTCGAAACCTAATAGCTGTAAGACTCGTCTGGAAACGCGCCTTCTCTAACGTCCTTGGCGAATGCGCCAACCGCGTCTTGAATCAGATTGCGCACAGCGCAATACTCTTTGTTAAACCGCATGGGTGCCTCACTTTGATTTAGGCCAATTAGATCATTAATAACCAATACCTGTCCGTCGCAGGCCGAGCCTGCACCTATGCCTATGGTGGGAATGGACAGAGCCTCGGTAATTTCTCGAGCTAGGTCGGCGGGAATAGCTTCTAGCACTAAGGCAAAGGCTCCGGCACTTTCCACCGCTTTGGCGTCGGCTAGAAGCTTTTGTGCCGAACTTGAGCTTTTGCCCTGTACCTTGTTGCCACCCATGGCATGATAAGACTGGGGTGTTAAACCAATGTGAGCCATAACCGGGATGCCGGCATGAGTCATTTTGGCAATGCTGCCGCAAACTTCGCTGCCGCCTTCCAGTTTTACGGCCGACACCTTTGCTTCCTTGATGAGCCTGATGGCGGCTTCCAGTGCGCCATTTTCGCCTTGTTGGTAACTACCAAAGGGTAGGTCGGCAACCACCAGCGAGCATTGTGCACCCTGCCTAACCATGGCGGCATGATAGCTCATCTGCTCCAGAGTGACGCCTAGGGTGGTTTCTTCACCCTGCACAACGCAACCTAAGGTGTCGCCCACCAGCAAAATATCGGCGTGGCCGTCGAGCAGGCTGGCCATGGTGTGGTCGTAAGCCGTTAGCATCACCAGCTTTTTCTCGTTTTTCATGGCTTGTAGTTTTGGGACAGTAATCTTTGGCTGTGCCTTGGCTTGCATCATAATATTCTCCGGCATTTTTGGGTGGACAGGGCCGCCAGATTGCCCCATGCTCATGTCAAAGTAAATTCTATCAATTTGTTTGGCTATAAAAGTAAAAGCTTGGGTTTTAGTTATGACGTTAGATGATCTGAAAATATTCGTTGCGGCCTGCGAAGACAAAAATTTAAGTGCCGTTGCCCGCAATATGCAGTGTACGCAGCCCGCGGTGAGTCAGCACATTGTGCGTCTTGAAAAAGAGCTGGGTGTCGCACTATTAGAGCGAAAGGCTCGGGGTGTAGAGCCTACTCAAGCTGGCAAGGTGTTTTATGATCATGTCCTGGAAGGTCTGGACAGTATCGCTCTTGGGGTGAGGCAAGTTCAACAATTGGCGGCCGGCGAGATGGGCTCCTTGGGTATCACTACAGGCGGCACAACCATAAGGCACTTTATGAGTGATTCTGTGGTGGCCTTTCGTCAGCGTTACCCCAATGTGCAACTGCATTTTCACTCAACTAATTCACACCGACGGTGCATCGATGCCTTGCGCAATGAGCAAGCCGATTTAGCATTTATAACCATCGGTGATTCCATTAAAGGTATAGAACAGCGCCCATTTGTCGAAATGCCTTGGGTACTAGTGGTGCCTGAAGGTGATAAGCTTGCGCAAAATAACAATCTTAAAGCTAGGCAATTAAAAAACATTTCATATATTGCCCTTAAGGAATCATCAACTTCGCAAAATCAACTCACTCGCTTGCTTCAGGATAAGGGCGTTCAATACCAGACCATTACCACGGTAGATGACTGGGACACCGCCATTCAATTTGTTGAAATGGGCTTGGGTTACGCGATTACGCCACAGCGCCATGCGGAAAATTTGCGAGCTCAGCACCGTGTGGCGAACATTCCCATTGTTGATTTGCCGCCCGTTGCCTTTGGTTGGGCGTCTCGGCGTTGGAAGTCGCTGCCAAAAATCGCGGTAGATTTTGTGAATTTATTTGAGTCGGCAGCGAGCACTTGGGTGAATGATTAAGGTTTTGTAAACAATCCATTCTAGCTCCATCGGTATTTATGCAGGAAAAATTATGAAGGTAATAAGCGGCAAGGGTTTTGCCATGGTATGGATTTTGGCCTTGAGTAACGCCCTGGCCGCGTCAACCTTAAGCGCTATGATGCTGGTGGGCAGTTTGGTCGGCATTATATTGGCTCCATCTGCCGATTGGGCCACCTTGCCTATCGCGGTGATTGTTGTTGGCACAGCCATGGGGGTTTACCCTGCCACTCGAGCCATGGCCATGCTAGGGCGGAAGAGGGCTCTGGCCCTGTCGATGTTATTGGGAATATTAGCCTGTGGTTTGGCTGCCTTCAGCCTTGAGATAAAGAGTTTTGTTTTATTTTGTATCGCCTCCCTCTTTTTGGGTGTCACTAATGCTGCACTGTTGCAAACTCGCTTCGCGGCAATGGAGTTGGTTGACCCGGCTTCGGGTTCAGCCGCGGCGTCACTTATCATGTGTGGCGGTATTATCGCCGCGGTGTTGGGGCCAGAGCTTGCGGTCATGGGCATGAATATCACCGCCGTGGATTACCAGGGGGCATTCTACCTAGCCGGTCTATGTTTGTTGCTGGGTATGTTGGTGTTAACCGCCTACAGGCCTGGCGCCATGTCTGTGGTCGACAAGCAGGCATCGGTGCGTTCAGCTGGGCAGTTAATGCGTAATCCGACCTTTTATTTGGCCTTAACCAGCGCTGTAGTGGCTTACATCATAATGTCCTTTGTTATGACCGGCACACCTATCAGTATGCACCATGTGCACGGTCATTCCCTTGAAGATACAAAATTTGTTATTCAGAGCCATATTGCCGCAATGTTCTTACCGTCTATGATAGCGCCATTCATTTTTCGTGCGGTGGGCATTCGCGGAACGATGATTTTGGGTTTGCTCTGTTATTGCGTGACAATCGTGCTCGCCAGTCTTGATACGAGCGTGCAAGGGTTTTGGTTTCAGTTGGTCTTTTTGGGCGTGGGCTGGAATTTTCTGTTTCTGGCAGGCACTTCGCTATTGCCAAGTGCTTACAGTGAAAGTGAAAAATACAAAGCACAGGCGCTTAATGACGGTATTGTATTTTCAGCTCAAGCCATTGCCGCGCTGTCGGCGGGCTGGGCAATGACCCTGCTGAGCTGGCCACAAATGTTGATTATTTGTATTGCACCGGTACTGCTTATGGTGGCGATGTTGGTGCAAGGTCGCTTAAAGGAGTCTGGGGCTCAATGAAATTTAACAAACCGAAGCTGGAATCTACACGGCTCTCTATTCGTTTGGTGAACCGAAGCGATGCGCCAGTAATTTATGAGTTACACGCCGACAAACAGGCAATGGCTTACTGGAGTTGCCCGCCTTATGAGCAGCTGGCGCAAGCTGAAAAGCAGGTTGAGGCTGCCCTCAATGATTACAGCTCGGGAAGCTCGATCATGTTGGGTCTCTATTTGAAGCAGAGTGGGGTGCTGATCGGTACTTTGTCCTTGTTCAGTATCCATGAAGAGTCCCGAAGAGCTGAAATAGGTTACATGCTTTCACGTGCCTATTGGGGGCAGGGTTTGATGACTGAAGCATTAGAGGCTTTTTTGCACTGGTGCTTCCGGGATTTGAATTTGCACCGTCTTGAGGCTGACATAGATCCGAACAACACGGCCTCGGGGAATTTGCTAAAGCGTTGTGGTTTTGTTCTTGAAGGTTTGCTTCGGGAGCGCTGGATTGTCGCTGGCAAGGTCACAGATTCTGAATTATTTGGACTGTTAAGCGATGACTATGAAAAACGTATTTCTCTTTAGGTGGACTTGGAGTATCAAGCTAGGTGTAATTTTATTGCTTGTGGCGCTTGTCACCTACACTTCGCTTGGCCCCGCTACAGCACCTCATAAGCAGATTTTTATCAATGCTCAAGTGCTGACTATGGACAAAAATAACTCTGTAGCAGAAGCCATTGCTCTGGAAAATAATAAAATTGTAGCGATTGGCAGCAGCGTCGAAATATCCAAGCTTATTACTTCCCGGACACAGGTGAATGATCTGCAAGGTAAGACTTTGATCCCAGGGTTTATTGATGCCCATGGTCACTTCCCTGGCTCAGGTTTATTCAAGGTGTCGGCGGACTTGCGCAGTCCGCCGATGGGGGGCGTCACTACAATGACAGAATTACTCGAGGCCTTGAAGCAGGAAGCGTTTGCTAAAGCTCCTGGGGAGTGGGTCACGGGCAGTGGTTATGACGATACACTGATTGCGGAGCGCCGCCACCCAACGCGGCAAGAGTTAGATTCAGTGTCGCTGGAGCACCCGATATACATCACTCATACCTCGGGCCATATGGGGGTGGCCAATAGCGCGGCCTTAAATGACCTTGGCATCACATCCGAGACCTCCAACCCCAAAGGCGGTGTTATTGTCAGAGACGCCGTGAGTGGTGAATTGACGGGATTACTTGAGGAGACCGCACAGAAACCGGCCACGGCGCGGGCGCTAGACTTTTCCATTTCTCAAATCATGACACTGTTTCAGTTCGCGATTAAAGAGTATGCCGCCGCCGGTATCACCACCGCTCAATCCGGTGGCTTGGACGAAAGATCATTAAAAGTTATTGCCTTAGCCTCGCGCCTAGGCTTTATTCCGTTTCGTGTAGAGCTGTGGCCTTGGTATGAGGATCTTGCAGAAGATATTTTATCTGGGAGCTTTGTTGAGGCTGATTTTGAATCGGAGTTAGCGAAGATTGGCGCTGTGAAGATTGTTGCGGACGGCAGCATTCAAGGTTTTACCGGCTATCTTGCTCGGCCTTATCATACTCCATACAAGGGCGATAAAGACTATCGCGGATATCCCGTGGTGGCCCATAAAGATTTAGTATTACAGCTTGAAAAACTGCACAAAGCCCGACATAGAATTGCCGTTCACGGCAATGGCGATGCTGCAATTGACGATATCCTTGATGCCTTCGCGCAAGCGCAGGCAAAATACCCCATGGAAGATCCTCGCTTAGTGCTGATCCATTCACAAATGGCGCGCAAGGACCAGCTGCTGAAAATGAAGGCGCTGGGTATTACTCCCAGTTTTTTCACGGCGCATACCTATTACTGGGGCGATCGCCATTCAGAATTGTTTATGGGGCCTGAGCGAGCTTCGCGCATGAGCCCTACAAAAACTGCTCAGGAGCTTGATCTGAGATTTTCAGTGCACCTAGATGTCCCAATTGCACCTATGGAGCCTTTCACTTTGCTTTGGAGTACCGTAAATCGTCGGTCTACCGCTGGGAATGTTATTGGTTCTGCTCAGAAAATTTCCACACTCGCAGCACTGCGAGCGATGACAATCGACGCGGCATATCAGATTTTCCGAGATCACGAAATTGGTTCGATTGAAGTAGGGAAGATGGCAGATCTGCTTGTGCTTGATAAAAACCCTTTGACAGTGGATCCTATGAATCTACGCGGCTTAAAAGTCGAGCGCACAATTGTTAACGGCGTTACCATCTACGAAGGCTAGGCCTTTTTATTTTTGATAACGCTTTATTCGACAGCTTAGAGGTGGTGAGTAAAAGTTAGCGCTTAAGCCCCTTGTTCATTGGGCATGCTCTGGTGTTAGTGTTCGTGAAAAAAACCTGAATTTGATTCATCTTTCGAGGCGCCTCGGGCTTTCAAATGGGGCTGAAAGCTGGCTCTACAAATATTGATTTTCAAGAGATAAATATGAATAAATTGGAAGTGTTTCTTTTAGGTCTTATTTTATTTTTTCCTCTCGTAGATTTCATTAGCGGAAAATTTAAGTCAGAAAACAAGATGGTTGAATACTTGAAAACCGCTTTTTTCATTTGGGTTCCTACTCTACTGCTTATCTATCTTTTTGCTAAGGCTGAGCTCTCGGTTGTCGATTTCGGGTTTGTAGTTGACGGTAACTGGAGAAATATTTTATTTGGCAGCTTGCTTGTTGTCGCAGTAATTTACTTGCTGATATTAATTAAATCCATTCAGGCAAGCGAAGAGTTAAGGGCAGAAGTAATAAAAAAGACCGAAGCCTTTAAAGATATTCTTCCAACTACTAAAAATGAAATGCTGGTATTTACGCTGATAGTTTCTGTTACCGCGGGAGTTTGCGAGGAGCTGATTTTTCGAGCTTATCTTTTTACTCTTTTGGATAGTCATCTTGGTGTGGTCGCCGCAATATTATTGAGTAGCCTTATTTTTGGTCTTTGGCATTTATATCTAGGCTGGCAGGAAGTAATTAGAACCAGTGTTATGGGAGCCGTATTTTGTGGTATTTATATTTTTACTGGGAATATTATTCTGCCCATTCTAGTGCATATCTTTGTCGACGTTTACAGCGGGCTGATGTGTTATTTTGCCATGCGTAAGCCGCGATGTATTGTTCAGGAAAGCTAGCGGTACATTAAAAATCTGTTAACTAAGGGGGGGGTGAAATTTAAGAGGGGTGTATTAAGCGCTTCATAAGAAAAGAAAAAATAATGGCGGACCGGACGGGACTCGAACCCGCGACCTCCGGCGTGACAGGCCGGCATTCTAACCAGCTGAACTACCGGTCCGCAAAATCTCTAGCGAGTGTAACCACTTTGTTCAAGAAGTGGTGGGTGGTACAGGGGTCGAACCTGTGACCTACGCCTTGTAAGGGCGCCGCTCTACCAACTGAGCTAACCACCCTCGCTGTCTGAGAGAGGTGCGTATTCTAACCATTAATCCTTGGCCGTCAACGATTTTTTTAATATTTTTTAAAGACTTACATTGATACCCCCAAAACCGCAGTGTTTGCTATAATCTCGCCTCTCTTTTCAGGCTAGGTGTCTCAAGGTGTTGCGAACATTTTTTATCCTATGTGTATTCTGTCTCTCTGCGGTGAATTCTCAAGCTTTGGTCGAAGTCTATCAATTCGACAGCGATCAACAGCGTCAGCGCTACCAAAGCTTCGTCGACGACCTGCGCTGCCCAAAATGCCAGAACCAGAATTTGGCCGGCTCAGATTCCCCCATAGCCTCTGACTTGCGTCGGGAGCTGCACGAGTTATTGAAAAACGGTATGAGCGATAAGGAGATCGTCGATTTTATGGTCGATCGCTATGGCGATTATGTGCTCTACAGCCCTAGGCTTCAGCCTAATACCTGGTTGCTTTGGTTTGCGCCTCTGGCCTTGCTGATGGTGGGTGGCCTTGTTATTGCCTTGATTGTGCGCCGCCGTAACGCCAGCGCCCCAGAAAGAACCCCTTTGACCAAAACTGAGCAGGATCGCTTAAATGCGCTGCTGAAAAAGGCTAAATAAAAAATGAATGCAATTATCTTGGGTATGGGCTTGTTGGGGCTGCTGGCGCTGGGTTTTATTCTCTGGCCCTTGTTGGGGCATCGCAAACAGAGTGTCACTCCATTGGGCGATAGCTTGAGTGCTGAACGGCAGCAGGCTAATGTCAGCTTGTATCAAGAACACCTAGATGAGCTCAAGGCCAATTTGGCTCGTGGCGCCATTGATGAAGATCAGTATCAAACCTTATTGCTGGAGCAGCAGAGGGCCCTGCTAGAAGACAGTCAGTCTCAAGCTGGGCACTCTACCAGCTCTGTGTCGCAGGGGAAGCTAGGGCTAGTGCTTATTGCCTTGGTCTTGCCGGTACTGGCTAGTGTTTGGTATTGGCAGCAGGGCGCGGCACAAGATTGGCAAATAACTCAAGATATCGCGGAGAAGTATCGAAGCGACATTGCTGCCATGCAGGCCGGCCGCCGCCCAGATAAGCAGCCCGCACTGGCCCTGATCAGTCGGCTGCAGTCGCGACTGGAAAGTAAGCCAGAGAATCAGCAGAACTGGTATTTGTTGGCTCGCACCGCCATGGAGCTGCAAGATTACTTGCTCGCCATTAAGGCCTATCAGCGCCTACTGCAGTTGGCCCCCAATTCTGGAGGCATTATGGCAGAGCAGGCGCAAGCTATGTTTTTGGGTAATGGCAACCAAATGTCCCCCGATGTGGCCGCAATGGTCGCTAAATCACTGACACTTGAGCCCAATAACACAACCGCCTTGGGTCTGGCGGGAATCGCTGCGTTTGAGCAAAAAAATTACGCCATGGCCATCCAAAGTTGGCGCCAAGCACTGAAGTTTAACCTCGCCCAGGGGGAAAATGGGCAATCAAGTGGCACTCAGGCGCTGATGGGCGGTATAGCTCGAGCTCAGGAGTTGCTGGGAGAGTCTGGCGGCGGTATAGAAGAGCCTGCTCAAGGAGCTGAGTTGTCAGCGCTGCCTTCAATCAGTGTGAACGTCGAGATCAGTGAGGGCATCGCCACGAGCTCGGACCAAGTGGTATTTGTCTACGCCAGAGCGTGGCAGGGTTCCAAAATGCCTTTGGCCATTCGCAAGCTAAGCGTCGCTGACTTGCCCCTCACTGTGACTTTGGATGAGTCTATGGCTATGGCCCCAGGAATGACCATTGCTAGCGTGCCAGAGCTAGAAGTTATTGCTCGCCTGTCGAAAGATGGTGGCGCTATCGCTCAGCCAGGAGACTGGATTGGCAGTAGTGGAATGCTGGAGCTTAAAGGCGCTCCGGCAAGTGTCGCAATAGTAATCTCGGAAATGCTGCCTTAAGTTCATGGAGGCCAAGGGAGGGTGCTTGGACCAGCAATAGGCCGCTGGACACCCTGTGTTAAAGCCTCAGGCTGGCCTTATTCCACCCCAATCGTCAGGCTCGTGGATCTTTCATAGGGCCTCTTGCTACCCAGAGGCTAAAACCCCTGCCTTCATAGGTGAAAAGCCCGCACCAAGCGTGTAGAATCGGCAAAATATTTACATTGGCAAAATCGGCGTGCACCATTGTTGCTTCTAAGTGCAATGCTGTTCCCCGCCAATTCCAAAAAACATAACAAAATCAAAAGTTTAAGTGAAAACGATTTATGCGGTTAAAATGCATCAAGCTGGCAGGCTTTAAATCATTTGTTGATCCAACGACAGTTAATTTCCCCAGCAACTTGTGTGCGATTGTGGGACCCAATGGTTGCGGCAAATCGAATACCATTGACGCTGTGCGTTGGGTGATGGGTGAGTCATCGGCGAAGAACCTTCGCGGCGAGTCGATGACGGACGTTATTTTTAATGGCTCTGGAGGGCGTAAGCCCGTGGGGCAGGCTTCCATCGAGCTGGTTTTTGACAATAGCGACGGCACCCTTAAAGGTGAATATGCCGGGTTCACAGAAATTTCGATCAAGCGAAAGGTGACCCGCGACGCCCAAAATAATTACTACCTGAACGGCACGAAGTGTCGTCGCCGAGATATCACTGACATTTTCCTCGGCACGGGCCTTGGTCCTCGCAGCTACGCCATCATCGAACAGGGCATGATCTCCAAGCTGATTGAAGCCAAGCCTGAAGAGCTGCGGGTGTTCATTGAGGAAGCGGCGGGCATTTCGAAGTACAAAGAGCGTCGTCGCGATACTGAAAACCGCATGCGTCGCACAGAAGAAAATCTGGAGCGCCTCACCGATATACGCGACGAACTGGAACGTCAGCTCTCGCGTTTGCAGCGGCAGTCAGCCGCCGCCGAAAAATACACTGAATTCAAGAAAGAAGAGCGCCTGCAGAAAGCTCAATTGCAAGCTTTGCGCTACAAGAACTTTGACAGTCACGCCCAAGCTAAGCAGAGCGTTATTCGAGAATTGGAATTAAAAGTAGAAGCCTTTGTGACCCATCAGGTGAGCAAAGACACTGAAATTGAAAAGTGTCGCAGTGAATACACTGAACTGAGCGACAAATTTAATGACGTTCAAGGGCGTTTTTATGCGGTGGGTGCTGAAATTGCTCGAGTAGAGCAAAGCATTCAGCATGTTCAAGAGCGTGCGCGGCAATTGCAAGCTGACCTCGAGCAAACCAGTTTAGATGCCAATAGTGCGGAAGAGCACCTCGCCCAAGACAATGAAAAAATAGAAGGCTGGGAAAGTGAGCTGCTTGAAATAGAACCAGAGCTCGAACTGTTGCAGGCGGCCGAAGACAATTCAGGCGATCTCTTGCAGTCTGCTGAAGAAGACATGCAGGCTTGGCAGCTCGAGTGGGACAGCTTTAATCAGCGTGCCGCCGAACCCCGCCAAAAAGCGGAAGTTCAGCAATCTCGTATTCAGCATTTGGATCAGGTCCAGCAACGACTCTTGCAGCGCATTGAAAAACTCGATATCGAGAAAGATGACCTCGGCTCCATTGAAGGCGAAGAAGATTTAGAGCTATTGGGTGAGCAACTGGCAGAGCTCGACTTAGAGTCTGAAGAAAAACGTGAGCAAATTGATCTGCACAGCGAAAACCTAGATCAGCTAGAAGAAAGCAATGGTGAGGCGGTAAAGTCGCTTGATTCCGTGAGGGGTAAATTGCAGGCCATGCGTGGCCGTCACGCATCTCTTGAAGCCTTACAGCAAGCCGCACTGGGCGAGAAGAGCGGCGCAGTCAGTGATTGGCTCAGTGAGCACAAACTCGATGAACAGCCTCGCGTTGCGGAAGGCTTGACCGTGAGTGATGGCTGGGACAAGGCCGTAGAAACTGTATTAGGAAACTCTCTCCAAGCGGTTTGTACGGAAGGATTTGATGCCGTAGCGGGTGTTTTGGAGAATCTCGAGCAGGGCGAGCTGGTCTTGCTAGATACCTCTGTGGCGCTTGAGGCGGCGAGCGATAAAAGCCAAACTTTACTCAGCCACTTCGTGCAAGCTGATTACAACCTAGGTTCTCTACTCGCGGGAATTTATGCGTCAGACGACTTAGCCCAAGCTTTGGGGCAGCGTGACACCCTAGGTCACGGCGAATCAATAATTACTAAAGACGGTATTTGGCTGGGTTCAAATTGGCTGCGGGTTACTCGTGATGTCGATGCGACGGCTGGAGTCATTGCCCGCAAACAAGAGTTGGAAATACTGTGCGCTGATATTGAAGCGGCCGAGTCTGAGGTTGAGCAGTTCAGCGGGCAATTGGACGCGGGCAAAGCACAACTTAAAACCCTTGAGGCAGAGCGAGAATCACTGCGCAGAGAAGGGCAAGAGCAAAGTCGGCGCCACAATGACATCAGCTCGCAACTAAGCGCCAAGAAAGTACGCATTGAACAAACGGCCATGCGCCGCGACCGTGTTGACAGTGAGATACGAGAAGCTCGCGAGCAAATGGATCAGGAAATTGAGAGTCTCGCGGAAGCTCGGATGATCTTGAGCGAAGCCATAGAAGCTATGGAGACCGATACAGATCAGCGCGAAACCTTGTTGCAACAACGCGATCAATTCCGCTCTCGACTGGACGCCGCAAGACAGGGCGCCCGTCATGACAAAGATAAAGCCCACGAGCTGGCAATGCGCCATCAGTCGTTGACCACGCAGCTTGAGGCTATTCGCAACGGCATGTCGCGACTTCAAGAGCAGGCCCAGCGCCTGAGTGAGCGGCGCGAGCAGTTGCAAGCGAGCTTAGGTGAAAATACTGACCCTGTTGAAGAACTTAAAATTGAATTAGAAGAAAAGCTGTCTGCGCGTTTAGACGTTGAGTCGGAATTGGCCGAAGCCCGCCGTGCAGTTGAAACCGTGGAGCAGAAATTGCGCGAAGTAGAACAGGCGCGCAATCAAGCTGAGCAAGGCATCCAGTCTGTGCGCAGTGAGCTCGAGCAAGAGCGCTTGTCGGCACAGACCTTCGAAGTTCAGCGTCGCACAGTGGAAGAGCAGCTGACAGAAGATCAATTCCACCTGCCCACTTTGCTAGAGAACTTACCCGACGACGCATCTGAACGCCCCATGGAAGAAGAACTGGAACGCCTAGCCGCTCGCATCTCGCGCCTAGGCCCCATTAACTTGGCGGCCATTGACGAATACAAAACAGAATCTGAGCGCAAAAATTACTTAGATCAGCAAAATGATGACCTTAGAGAAGCGCTCGACACTTTGGAAAATGCGATCCGCAGAATTGATCGGGAAACTCGCACGCGCTTTAAAGAAACGTTTGAACAAGTTAATAAAGGGCTGCAAGAACTCTTTCCCAAGGTGTTTGGCGGAGGTCACGCCTATTTGGAATTGACCGGTGACGATTTGCTGGATACCGGCATTGCGATCATGGCGCAGCCACCAGGCAAGCGCAACAGCACCATTCATCTCTTGTCCGGTGGTGAAAAGGCCTTGACCGCGATTGCCTTGGTATTCTCCATATTTAGACTGAATCCAGCACCGTTTTGTATGTTGGACGAAGTGGATGCGCCTTTGGACGACGCTAACGTGGCTCGTTATGCGCGTTTGGTTGAGCAAATGTCAGAGCACGTACAATTTATTTACATTACGCACAATAAAATTGCCATGGAAATGGCTCATCAGTTGATGGGCGTCACCATGCACGAACCGGGAGTGTCCCGTCTAGTAACGGTGGACGTCGAAGAGGCCGCTGAACTTGCGGCTATGTAAATTTGAACAATGCGCGAAAGCGCAACAAGATTAAAACGGAAAGTATTATGCGTGAATGGTTAACAGTAATAGTGGTGTTGCTAATAGCAGGAATCCTGTTGGACGGCTTGCGTCGCATGCGCCAGTCTCGTCACGGCGGCATTAAAATGTCTCGTAATATTGGGCAGCAAAGCGGTATGGGCTCAGATAAAGAAGACGTGGATCAATATGGCAGCGAATTGCCCAACGGTGGCGCGCGGGTCATTGGTGGTAATGGTCTACCGGAAGATGAGTCGTCGTCTCACAAGCCGTCGGTAAAGGAGCAGGTGACCCTGAATCTTGACGAAGATGTGCCAATGCTGATGGACGTTGATCCAGAAGCAGAACCTGTAGAGCCAACTTTGGTGGAAGATGCCAAGGCCTCTGGCGAGCCTTTGTTTACCGAGTCGAGCGAACACCGTGTAGAGCCTTCATTTAAAAATTCCGAGGCAGTTGCAGAAACAGAGTTGCCCGCAGAAGAAGTATTAGTGATTAATGTCATGGCGCCCACCGGCACATATTTGGCTGGCGAAGCCTTATTGGATGTTGTGCTTAGCTGCGGTATGCGCTTTGGTGATATGAATATTTTCCATCGCCACGAAACGGAGAGTGGAGAAGGTCCAATTCTCTTTAGCATGGCTAATATGGTGAAGCCTGGCTATTTTAATCTTAATACCATGGACGTATTTGAAACGCCGGGAATCAGCTTATTTATGTCTCTGCCAATGAGCGGCGACAGTTTGCAGGCCTTTGATCTTATGGCTCAAACGGCTCACGCTTTGCAAGTGCAATTGGGTGGCGAGCTAAAGGACGAAAACCGCAGCGTGATGACTCAGCAAACATTGGAGCATTCTCGCCAGCGCATTCGAGAGTTTGAGCGCAAGCAACTATCTCGCGTGCCTGTATAGAATCTGATGATGCCTAACATTCCGGAAGCCCTGCGCGGTGACATTGAAGCCCTGCGGGAAAAACTTCGCCATCACAATTACCGTTATTACGTATTAGATGAGCCAACTGTTTCAGATGCTGAATACGACCGCGAATTTCTACGCTTGCAGAGCATTGAAAACGAACACCCTGAATTAGTGACTCAAGACTCGCCTACCCAGCGGGTGGGCGCCACACCCTTAGGCGCTTTTGAGCAGGTCGCTCACGAAGTGCCCATGTTGTCTTTGGGCAATGCCTTTAATGAAGAGGATATGCGCGAGTTTAATAAACGCCTGTGTGACCGTTTGAAATCTGGCGCTCCAATCGAATACGCCTGCGAGCCTAAGCTTGACGGTATTGCGGTGAGTTTGCTTTACCAAAACGGTGTGTTGGTGCGCGGAGCTACTCGGGGCGACGGCAGCACAGGCGAAGACATCACTCAGAATGTGCGCACTATTGAATCTATTCCCCTGCGCTTAATCGGTGAAGGTTATCCGCACACGCTCGAAGTGCGCGGTGAAATTTATATGCCAAAGGCCGGCTTCCGCCACCTCAATCAGACTGCCGCCGCGGCGGGGGACAAGCAGTTTGTGAACCCTCGTAATGCAGCCGCAGGCAGTTTGCGTCAGTTGGATGCAAAAATTACCGCCCAGCGACCTTTGCAGATGTGTGCCTATAGTGTGGGCTGGGTTGAAGGCGGTTCTTTGCCAGACCGGCATACGGAGGTTTTGCACGCGTTAAATTCTTGGGGCTTGCTGATTAATTCGGAAATGGCGGTTGCGCAAAATATTGACGAGTGCATGAGCTATTTTCAACGCCTTGATGGCTTGCGTGAGTCATTGGCTTATGACATCGACGGCATCGTGTTCAAAGTGAATAGTCGGCTTTTGCAAGAGCGCCTGGGTCAAGTGTCCCGCGCGCCACGCTGGGCCATTGCCCATAAGTTTCCCGCTCAGGAAGAAATTACGCGCCTTCTAGATGTAGAATTTCAGGTAGGGCGCACAGGTGCTATAACGCCAGTAGCTAGACTGGAGCCGGTATTTGTCGGCGGTGTTACGGTATCGAATGCCACCTTGCACAACCGTGACGAAATTCAGCGTTTAGGTTTAAAAATTAAGGACTATGTAGTGGTGCATCGCGCGGGTGATGTTATCCCAAAAGTTGTTTCTGTGGTGACCGCGAAGCGTTCTGAAGACGTACAAGATATTGCATTTCCCGAGGTCTGCCCTGTCTGTGAATCACCTTTGGAAACCCTAGCGGGCGAAGTGGTTATTCGCTGCACCGGCGGGCTAATTTGTGGTGCGCAACGCAAAGAAGCGATAAAACATTTTGCTTCCCGCAAAGCCATGGATATTGATGGCTTGGGAGATAAGTTAGTAGAAGTGCTGGTGGATAAGGGCCTTATTAATGCAGTGGCCGATTTATATTCATTGGAATTTTCTGCGCTTACCAAGCTTGAACGCATGGGTGAAAAGTCAGCCGAAAATCTACTGGCCGCTCTGAAGGAAAGCCGCTTAACAACTTTACCTAGATTTTTGTTTGCCCTAGGTATTCGCGAAGTGGGTGAAGCCACGGCGCGAAGTTTAGCGCATCATTTTGCCAGCATTGAGAATATTTCCGCCGCCAGCGAAGAGCAGTTGCTATCAGTGGCCGATGTTGGTCCGGTTGTGGCTCATTATATTGCGGACTTTTTTAAACAGGCTCACAACCTTGAGGCGGTAGAAAACCTCATTGCCGCGGGTATCCACTGGCCTGAGATTGTCTTGGTGCCGGCAGAAGAATTGCCGCTCACTGGGCAAACCTGGGTTATTACTGGAAATCTAGAGCAAATATCCAGAGCGGATGCCAAAGCCCAGTTGCAGGCATTGGGCGCGAAAGTGGCGGGCAGCGTGTCTGCAAAAACTTACGGGCTTATTGCCGGGCCTGCGGCGGGTTCCAAATTAACCAAGGCGCAAGATTTGGGCATCACTATCATAGACGAAGCCGAGTTGCTGGCTCTCCTCGCAGAGCACTAGATCATGACTCGTTTCCTAAGCTCATTAATGCAATTTTTGCGGGTGCCGGACTAGGTGTTAGTGGATCAAGATATTCAGAGCAAGACCCGCGACATTAAATTGGTGTTTTTTGATGTGGATGGCACCTTGCTGGGGCGGGATGGACAGTATTCAGAAAGCCTGCAGGCACAGCTGCGGCGTATTCGAGCAATGGGCATTAAAACCGCAATTGCCTCCGGTCGACCACCTTTTGCCTGTCAGTTTTTGTTCGACGAGCTGGGGCTCGACGCTTGCGGCCTGTTCTATACGGGAGGAATGATATTCGACCCCTCCAGTCAGAGCTGTATACATGAGAGCGTGCTCAATAAGGCAGACCTTACACCTTTATTGGCGCTGATTCGCCAGAAGCAGGTTTATTGTGAGCTGTATGCGGGTCAGCAGCATTTTGTTGAAGCAAGCTGTGATATTAGCGTTGCCCACGGAGAGCATTTACGCATACAGCCCCAGCGGCTTCAGTTTGAAACGCTGATGAATGACAAACACTGCTCCGTACAGAAGTTATTAATAGGCGTAGACGAAAGACGAGCGGCGGGCTGTTTGCAGGAGCTTGAAAGCCAATTTCCGCAATTTCATTTTGCTTATGCGCGGTTTCCAGCGAAACCTCACTGTTTGTTTGCCAGTGTAATTGCGGCCGATGCGGATAAGACGGCAGCATTCTCACGCTTGTTGGTGCATCACCAAGTGAGCCCTGAGCAGGTTATGGCCTTTGGCGATGCAGGCTCAGATATGACCTTTTTACACTTGGCCGGAGTCGGTGTTGCCATGGGCAACGCGGAAGCGCATGTCCAAGCGGCGGCCGACTGTGTAACCTTGTCTGTAGATGAAGACGGTGTTGCCCACGCCCTGAAATTTTTGATTCCTGAGCAATAGTCTCAGGTTTATACCTAGGTAAGTATTTATGTTTTCATTAAAACGACGGAGTAAAGCCCAAAAATCGCGCTCGGTCATTCTGGTGTCGATGTTGGCTGGTAGTGCCTTTATTGCCCTGGCAATTGTAGGTTGGGACTTACCAGTCGAAAAAGCTTTGAGTTTTTTACTGGCATGTGTGGCACTATTATTAGTGCTTGTTCTCGCCGCATTTATCGCTGTGGCCGCCATCAATGGGGTTAAGAGACTGTTTAAGTGAACACAGATACCACCAGCGTACCCACTTCTTACGCCTTATCACTGCTGCAAGCGGCCAATGATAACGGCTGCGACACTGAAAATTTGCTCGAAGAATTGGGGCTCAGTTTAGAGGCGCTCAACGAATCTCGCTTCTTTTCGGCGATCAAATACGGCCAACTGTACCAGCGCCTTATATGGCTGATGCAAGATGAATGTTTCGGCATGTTTAGCGGTGGCAAGGTGCGCAACGGTTCCTTTCGCTTAATGTGCCTGACAGTTATTCATTGCACTAACCTTCGACAAGCCTTAATTCGATCGGCGGAGTTTTGCGAAATTTGCCGCGGCTTTGAAGTGAAGAACAGTTTTATAGAAGAGCCTGGTGGCCTGACAACGGTCTCTATGTGTGCGATCTCCTCCATCAGCCAAGAGCGGTGGAGGGAAATGCTGATCAACGTAAGCCCCAACCAAGTGCGCACTAGCTTGGCCGTATGGCACCGATTTAACTGTTGGTTGATTGGCCGAGAGATAGAGCTAGAAGCCTTATATTTCTCCTTTCCGTGCCCTGATGAATTCAAGCAGATGGCCGAAATTTACCCCATGGAATTGAAGTTTGAGCAGGAGTTCTGTGGGTTTAGCTTTTCAACCGAGTATTTAGACTACCCAGTAGTGCAAAATCAGGAAACTCTGATGGATTTTATTCGTTCGGCGCCTTATCACTTGGTGATTAACGATGTAAACCAATCGAGCTTGAAGGCCAAAGTACGGGCAATATTGTCGAAAGATGTGAGTGTGTCCATGCCCAGCGCTGAAGTTGTGGCCTCGCATTTGAACTTGTCCGTTACCACTTTACGCCGACGCCTTCAGGGCGAAGAAAGCTCTTATCAAAGAATAAAAGATGAGTGTCGAATGGAAGCCGCTTTTCACTATTTAGGTTGCCCAGACCTAAGCAATACCTGTATTGCCGAGCGCTTGGGTTTTGACGAGAGCAGTGCCTTTTTCCGCGCGTTTAAAAAATGGACCGGAATTACACCGGGTGAATACAGGAAAAGGTTATAAATTAAACCATCATGGATGTCAGCGATTGTACTCACACATTGTCACCTGCGAAGCTGTCCAAGCCCCTGGATGTTGTTGTTGCACTGGAGTGGCAATTGCACGAAGACGAGCGTTTCACCGCACGCGAACTTGTGCAGCGAGATAGAGCAATCGGCTTGAGCCTGGGGGCGCAACCCAATTCGCCTAGAGATTATTGGTTGTGGACCCGTGACTGGTTACGTCAGCTTACGAAAAAAGATGGTTTGTTGAGCGACGCGCAAAACTGGATGAACACACTGCACAAAGTGTTGCTGGGCTTGGGCCTACTTTTAGGCATGCTCACAGCACTTGCCACCTTTGATTACGACGGTTGGCAGCGTATTAATCTGTTAGTGGTTATTGCGGTGACCTGCGGTTTGCAACTACTGCTGTGTGTCTTAACTCTAGTGGTTATGTTGCCAGCAAGGTTTACCCGATTTGTGCCTGGGCTACCTTCAGCGCAGGCTTTTTTGTCTCTATTGAATGCCGGTCAATGGACCGGGTTTATTACCCGTTTGCTGCCCGGATGGCAAACCAGCTGGAAGACTCTGTCTCAGCAAATGAGGCGCCGAGAGTATCTTTATAGTGATGTGAAAAAATGGATATTTTTGTGGCAAGCTCAGAGGTTGGCGCTGGCTTATCACGCGGGTTTATTGCTAACCCTACTGCTTTTAATTAGTTTTCAAGATTTAGCCTTTGGTTGGAGCTCCACACTCACTCTGGAAACGGAAAGCATTCATCGTCTTACTCGATGGATGGCTTGGCCCTGGCATAACATAGTCCCGCAAGCGGTTCCCGATCTTGGTCTTATCGATGCCAGTCGTTATTTTCGAATACAAGGTCAGGTACAGGCAATAAATGTTGAAGAGGCTCAAAAGCTGGGTTTCTGGTGGCAATTTATTATACTTAGTATTCTGTTCTACGGCGTGTTTCCACGGTTTATTTTGTGGGCGATATGCAAACGCCAACTTCGCCAGCAGTGTCGCTTGGCAATTATTTCCCACCCAGAAGTAGAGCGCATTGTCAGTCGTCTGTCGGCTCGCTCTGTGTCTACTCGTTCGCTAGAGCCTGGCGAAACCCGCTTTGACAAAACTCAGGACCTCGCGCTTGACTCGCTGTCTAGAAATCGTCAGTTTAAGTCTTTGGATCTTTCATCTATTGACATAATTAACTGGGCGCAAATTGACATGAGTGACGGAGAATTACTGCAGCTCTTTAATCAAGACCCGGAAATTTCCGAGGCTCACGCTGCAAAACCTATTGCCAGAGCGGGTGGTATATGCACTCATGCAGAAGACGAACAACTTATTAAAAAACTCAGTGCAGGCGCTTGCTCGCATACCGTGTTCGCCTTGAAGTCGTGGGAGCCGCCACTAGCTGAATTGGGTGATTTCATCAAAGCCTTATTAAGGGCCAACATTGAGCAAGTATCTCTGTTGCTCGTGGCGCCTCCCGGGAAAAAGGTCACAGGTAATAATTACCAAGAGTGGGCTCGTTTTGTAGCGGCACTTGGCGAGCCAGCCCTAACATTACTGCCGGGGTCAGGGGAATGAGCGAAGCCTTATTTGCCGTGGTGGGACACCCTAACAAGGGAAAGTCCAGTATTGTCGCGACTCTCACTGAAGACGACAGTATTGCCATCTCAGGCCAGTCGGGCACCACAACTCGCTGTCGTTACTTCCCCATGAGCGTTGACAGTCAGGTGCTCTACACCCTTGTAGACACCCCGGGTTTTCAGCGGGCAAGAAAAGCACTGCGCTGGTTAAACGAGCATAATAATTCACTGATTGAACGCCGAGCTACAGTCGCTGGTTTTCTCGATACTTATCGCGACACAGGTGAATATCCAGATGAATGTGAGCTGTTGCAGCCCATACTCAATGGTGCCGGCATCATCTACGTGGTTGATGGCTCGGTGCCTTTTGGCAACGAATACGAAGCCGAAATGGACATTCTCCGCTGGACCGGCCAGCCCAGCTTAGCCCTTATCAATAGTCAGGGTGATGGAGCCTACGAACAACAGTGGCGGGACGTGCTGGGCCAGTATTTCCAAGTGGTGCGTTCCTTCAATGCGATGAGTGCAGAATTCGACAAGCGCATCGACCTCCTGTCCACCTTCGCCTTGCTTGACGACCGCTGGCGCCACAGCTTAGAGCTTGCCGTAGACAGGCTAAAGGGGGAACGCCAAGCTCGGAACCAACGCGCCGCGACGATTATTACCACCATGCTGATTGAGATGGTGACACACGTAGAAGAGCAAGACATCGGCGCTAAGATTGAGTCCAAAACCCTCGAGCCAATACTCGAATTACAATACAAAAATTTCCAGCGTCGCCGCGAAGAAAAAGGTCGGCGCAACATCGAAAAAATATTCGATTACCGCCAGTTAGTAAGAGAAGAATCCGCCCACACTCTCGAGCTTGCCGATCTGTTCAGTATGCGAGATTGGTACCTTTGGGGTCTCAATAAGGCTCAGCTGACCCTAGTAGCCGCAGGTGCAAGTGCCGCAGCAGGCGCCGTGTTGGACGCGGTGACCTTGGGAGCGTCCTTAGGTGCTGCCGCGTTGGCCAGCTCAATACTCGGTGGCGGGGCGGCCTGGTTTTACTCCGACAAACTGGCTTCCGTACGAATCAAGCAAGTTCTGCCCCTCGGTGGCCGCACCATAGCGTTTGGCCCCAGTCGTCACCGCAATTTTCCCTATGTAATACTCGGCCGGGCACTGAGGCACCTAAAAGTGCTCAAGCAGCGAACTCATGCCCAGCGTCAAGTGCTCAGTTTGACCGAGAGCGAAGAAGCGCAAGACCTTCAGCTCGAAGAGCATTGGTACCAGTCCCTAGAGCAGGAAGAGAAGAGCGCGCTAGACAAGCTCATGACAAAATTAAGCACAGGTAAAGATATACTGAATGCACAGCAGGGCATTGTAAAACTGCTGGAGCCCTTAATAGCCGCCATGGACGAGAGTCCCAAGCAATAGCCAGAAATGCCAAAAGAGTGACTCAGTAGTCGCAAAGAGCCGACATATAATGCCACCTAATCTGGTCAGTTTCGCTATTGAGACTAAACTAGTAATTGCGGATTCTACGCAACAGAATATAACTCCCTACAAAGTACAAAGAGGTTACACAGCAATGGCCGATTACAAAGTCCCCCAGCGTGACATTCAATTTTCACTATTCGAATTACTCGACTACGAAAATCACTACGCATCCGTGCCCGGTTGCCAGGACGCAACGCCAGATGTCGTGACCGCAATCATTGAAGAAAGCTCAAAATTTTCTGAAAACGTTCTGTGGCCACTGAATAAAGTGGGTGACGAAGAAGGTTGTAAGTGGGACGACGGTGTAGTCACCACACCTACCGGCTTTAAAGAAGCTTACCAGCAATTTGTAGAAGCTGGCTGGCCATCCATGACCCATAACGAAGCTCATGGCGGTCAAGGCTTGCCTTCATCTCTGGGCACAGTGCTGAGTGAAATTACAGGTTCAGGTAACTGGTCTTGGGGTATGTATCCTGGCCTTTCTCATGGTTGCATGAACACCATTGAAGCGCACGGTACTCCAGCACAAAAAGAAACTTACCTTGAGAAGCTGGTCGCGGGTACTTGGACTGGCACCATGTGCTTGACTGAATCTCACTGTGGTACTGACCTTGGTATGCTGCGCACTAAAGCTGAGCCAAACCCTGACGGGTCTTATGCCATTACGGGTACCAAGATCTTTATCTCAGCCGGTGAACACGACATGGCCGAGAATATTATTCATATCGTACTTGCGCGTCTACCGGGAGCTCCCGCTGGCACTAAGGGCATCTCACTGTTTATCGTTCCCAAAATGAACCTTGACGATGCCGGCAATGTCGCCGACCGCAACGGTGTGAAGTGTGGCTCCATTGAACACAAAATGGGTATTCACGGTAACTCGACCTGTGTGATGAATTTTGACGGTGCTAAGGGTTTCCTAATTGGCGCTGAAAACAAAGGCCTAATGGCGATGTTCACTTTCATGAACACAGCTCGCTTAGGCACCGCGATTCAAGGCGTAGCACACGCTGAGATTGGTTTTCAAAAATCATTAGAGTACGCCCGTGACCGCTTACAAATGCGTTCACTGTCAGGCATAAAGAATCCTGAAGGTGCAGCTGACCCGATCATCGTTCACCCCGATGTGCGTCGTATGCTACTGACTCAGAAAGCTTTTGCTGAAGGTGGCCGCATGATGGTTCACCTAACGGCCAAGCAAGTTGATATCTTACAGCACGCCGAAACCGAAGAAGAGCGCAAAGCAGCCGACGATAAGCTGAGCTTCTTAACGCCTATTGCTAAAGCATTTTTGACCGAAGTGGGTTACGAATCTGCCAACTTAGGTTTGCAGTGTTTTGGCGGCCACGGCTTCATCAGCGAGTGGGGCATGGAGCAAAACGTTCGCGACTGTCGTATCTCTATGTTGTATGAAGGCACTACCGGCATTCAGGCATTAGACCTTATTGGTCGTAAGGTTCTGGGTTCGGGCGGAGAGTTACTGAAAGGCTTCACCAAAGATGTACACCAGTTCTGTAAAGCAGAAGCAGATAACGCCAGCATGGCGGAGTTTGTTGAACCGCTGGCGGCATTGAATAAAGAGTGGGGCGAGCTCACCATGCACATTGGCGGCAAAGCCATGGAAAACCCAGACGAGGCCGGTGCAGCGTCGGTTGATTTTCTTATGTACTCTGGCTACGTTACTCTGGCTTACTTGTGGGCGATGGCAGCGGCCAAGTCACAGCAAGCTCTGGACGCGGGCACCGAAGAAGAAGCTTTCTATAAAGCCAAAATTTCTACTGCACGTTTTTACTTCCAGCGTATTCTGCCACGCACCACAACTTGTGTGGGCGGCATTAAAGCCGGTGCAGAAAGTTTGATGGAGCTGGCCGCTGACGACTTCGCGTTTTAAGTCTGAGCGGTAATATTATGCAAACGGTTGCCAGTACATTTGATCGCATGGCGGAGAAATTCTATCCGCCGGCGGCGCTTGGCCTAAATGTGGTCTATCAGTTTGAAGTTGTAGATGGCGGTAATTATTTTATCGCCATTAACGACGGCACCTGTACGATTGCCTGTGGTGACCACGATACGCCCTCAATAACTTTAACGCTCGACAGCGATACCGTGGCTTGCGTAGTTGAGGGCAGCTTAAGCAGTGTCCAGGCCTTTATGTTTGGCAAAGTTCGAGTGAAAGGCGACATTGCATTGGCAAAGCGATTAGCGGCGCTTTTCTCTGCATAGCTGGCTTTTGTCCGCATGACTCGTGAGTAGCATTTCTGTTCTATCCCTCTCCATCGTATTGATATTCCCTCCAATATAAGCCACTCTAAGTGCCAGATTTCAAACCATTTTTCCCTTTAACAGACTGGAATTCAGCGCCCGAACATGAAAAACGCACTGATCTTATCGGGTGGCGGCGCACGTGCTGCCTATCAAGTAGGAGTTTTAAAAGCGCTGGCCGAAATTCTGCCTGAAACTCAGAATAACCCTTTCCCTATCATTTGTGGCACTTCGGCAGGGGCCATTAATGCCTTGGCACTGGCGGCGCACACGGGCACCTTTCGAGAGGCTGTTCACGATCTCGAGCGGATCTGGGCCAATCTTGACCTCTCGCACGTCTATAAGCATGGCTGGCTAGATTTAGGCCGAGGTATGGGCAAGATGGGTATGTCTTTGTTTAATGAGGGCATAGGCAGAGATAAGCCCTTGTCTTTCCTCGATAATTCGCCCTTGCGTGAGTTGCTGGGGCAAACCATACAATTCGACAATATTGACCAGTCAATTCGTGAGGGAAAGCTTGAGGCGGTGTGTGTCACTGCCATGGGCTACTCCTCAGGTGAGTCTGTTAGCTTTTTTCAAGGCAGCCCACAGCTGAGCGATTGGCGCCGCTATCGGCGGGTAGGGCGCTCTGCGCGTTTAGGGGTAGAGCACTTACTGGCGTCTTCGGCGATTCCTACAATATTCCCCACGGTGAAGATTGGCCAAGAGTATTATGGCGACGGTGCACTTCGACAGTTGGCGCCCATCAGTCCAGCGCTGCATTTAGGGGCTGATCGTGTTTTTGTGGTGGGTGTATCCAGCAATCGTAATCCGCTGCACTGGGGGAAAACGCGTGCTGCAAAGCACTCGCCTTCAATAGGGCAAGTCATTGGCCACCTGCTCAATAGTGCGTTTGTAGACAGTTTGGAGGGCGACATTGAGCGCCTCGATCGCGTGAATGAGCTGATTAACTTGGTGCCTAAAGATGTTCTAGAAGCGTCGGGCCTACCACTTCGACCTGTTGACAGCCTGGTCATCTCACCCTCGCGGGCACTGGATAAAATTGCCGGCCGCAACATTCGTTACTTACCAAAAAGTATGCGCTTTTTCCTCCGTTCTACCGGCTCTACGGCGCACGGAGGCGGAGCAACGGCAGCGAGTTATTTGCTGTTTGCGAAACCATTTTGCGATGAATTAATCAGTCTGGGTTATCAGGATACGATGTGGGAAATCGAATCGATTAAAACATTTTTTGGTGCTTCACCCGCAGCACTAGCCGGGGCGCTCTAATGAGGCTGTTGAGTCGACTCTTGTTATGCTTGGCATTTAGCATGCCATTGATGGCCGAAAATTCGAGGCTGCCCACTGTCCGTTTGGCCGCGGAAAATAGCTGGGCACCTTATTCCGATGAGCGTGGGGAGGGTTTGTCAAATCGCCTAGTTAAAGCGGCATATGCCGCGGTGGGCTATGAGGTGGATATCAGCGTAATGCCTTACGCCCGAGTAGAATATCAAGTATTGAATGGGGTTTCAGATGGTGGCTTTAACGTAACTCGGCAAGCGTCAACGGAAGACCTTTTTCTGTTTGGTCGGGTGCCACTCCTAAAGGCCGCGGCGTCATTCTATTTTTCCAGAGAGCACGCTAAAGCTTTTGAATCTTACGATGCATTGCCCGATGGGACTAGAATTGGTCTCATTCTAGGCTACGAATACGGTGATATCTATCAGGCAAATCGGCATCGCTTTATCGAAACTAGGGTGTCCTATCAGTATCAATTAATTCGAATGCTGCTAGCGGGTCGCATTGACGCGGCTATCATGTTTGATGAAGTGGCAAAGTTTACCTTGGCGGAAATGCAATTACCCAAAGGTAGTCTTCAGCAGGGTTTTCAAAATCATGTCAGCGATATTTACGTAGCTTTTTCGCCGAATAACCCTTCGGCTCAAAACTTATCTGAGCGCTTGGATAAAGGTTTGAGCTTACTTAAAGAGAGTGGAGAATATCGGCGGCTGTATACTGAGACTTTGACACAATAAGCTGCGTATAAATTTCAAAGATAAAAAACCCGCTAAAAAGCGGGTTTTTTATCTTGCTCAGATCTGCACTAGGTGCATTTACATCACAACATCTTGAATCTCAACAGCGGCGATCTTCTTACCTTGCTCAGCGTTGTGCTGAAACTCGGCAATTTGATCGAAGCTTAGGTAGCGATAGATTTCGCTAGACATAGAGTCCAAATCTTTGGCGTACTTCATGTACTCTGCAGGTGTTGGCAAGTGACCCACAATGGCACCCACAGCCGCCAGTTCGGCAGACGTGAGGTAAACGTTAGCGCCATCGCCCAAGCGGTTCGGGAAGTTGCGTGTCGAAGTGGACAGCACTGTGCTGTTTGGCGCTACGCGTGCCTGGTTACCCATACACAGCGAACAGCCTGGCATTTCGGTACGGGCACCGGCGCGGCCAAAGATGTTGTAATAGCCTTCTTCCATCAGTTGGTGCTCGTCCATTTTTGTGGGCGGTGCCAACCACATGCGGGTAGAAATTCCACCTGCATGTTTGTCGAGCAGTTTACCTGCGGCGCGGAAGTGACCAATGTTGGTCATGCACGAACCAATGAATACTTCGTCAACCTTGTTGCCGGCCACTTCAGACAATAGCTTGGCGTCGTCCGGGTCGTTTGGACAGCAAACGATAGGTTCTTTAATGTCGGCCAAATCAATTTCGATAATGGCTGCGTATTCAGCATCGCTGTCGGCTTTCATCAACTGAGGGTCTGCCAACCAAGCTTCCATCTTCTGAGCGCGACGCTCAAGTGTGCGAGGGTCGCCGTAACCTTCGGCGATCATAGAGCGCAGAAGGGTAACGTTAGAAGTCATGTACTCAGCTAGTTTGTCTTCGTCCATCTCGATGGTACAACCGGCCGCCGAGCGTTCGGCTGAGGCATCCGACAATTCGAAGGCTTGCTCAGCCGTGAGACCTTTCAGGCCTTCAATTTCTAGAATGTTGCCTGAGAAGATGTTTTTCTTACCTTTCTTCTCAACGGTCAGCAAACCTTCTTTGATGGCGTAATAAGGAATGGCGTGAACCAGATCGCGCAGCGTAATACCAGGCTGCATGTCGCCCTTAAAGCGCACCAGTACTGACTCAGGCATGTCCAATGGCATTACGCCAGTTGCCGCCGCAAACGCGACCAGGCCTGAACCCGCAGGGAAAGAAATACCCATTGGGAAGCGAGTGTGTGAATCGCCGCCGGTGCCAACTGTGTCTGGCAACAACATGCGGTTCAACCAGCTGTGAATAACACCGTCACCTGGGCGCAGTGAAACGCCGCCGCGGGTCATGATGAAGTCTGGCAGTGAGTGTTGCGTGTCGATATCAACAGGCTTAGGGTAAGCTGCGGTGTGACAGAACGACTGCATAGTAAGGTCGGCAGAGAAGCCTAGGCAAGCCAAGTCTTTCAGTTCGTCACGGGTCATTGGGCCGGTGGTGTCTTGTGAGCCAACGGTTGTCATTTTAGGTTCGCAGTATGTGCCAGCGCGCATGCCTTCAACACCACAAGCGCGACCAACCATTTTCTGAGCCAAAGTGTAACCTTTGTTTGAGCTGGCGGGCACTGCGGGTAAGCGGAACAAATCGGTAGCGGGTAGGCCCAGTGATTCCCGTGCACGGGCGGTGAGGCCTCGGCCGATAATCAGGTTGATACGGCCGCCAGCGCGAACTTCGTCAAACAATACGTCAGACTTCATCTCAAATTCGCTGATGATTTCGCCTGCGGTGTCGAGGATTTTGCCGTCGTAAGGGCGAATCTCTACCACGTCACCCATGGCTAAGTCGTCTACAGGTGCTTCAAAAACCAAAGCGCCGGCATCTTCCATAGTGTTGTAAAAAATAGGGGCTACTTTGCCGCCGATGCAAATACCGCCGCCGCGCTTGTTGGGTACGCCGGGCAAGTCTTCACCGAAAAACCACAATACAGAGTTGGTTGCCGATTTCCGTGATGAGCCAGTACCGACCACGTCGCCAACAAAGGCTACCTGATGGCCCTGAGCCAATACGTCTTCAACTTGTTGCATGGGGCCAGTTACACCGTGCTCTTCAGGTGTTAAGCCGTCACGTGTCATCTTGTAAGAAGCGCGTGCGTGTAGAGGAATGTCTGGGCGGCTCCAAGCGTCAGGGGCTGGAGACAAGTCATCAGTGTTGGTTTCGCCGGTTACTTTAAAAATTGCTACCTTAATACTTTCGGCGACCGCATCGCGGTTGGTAAACCATTCGCCATCGGCCCATGATTGCATGACAGATTGCGCATTCGCATTGCCTTCTTTGGCTTTTTCTTCCACATCGTGGAAGGCGTCAAACATCAGGAGGGTGTGCTTTAGTTCTTCTGCGGCCAGGGTGCTCAGTGTGTCTGAATCAAGCGCTTTAACCAGGGTCACAATGTTGTAACCGCCGTGCATGTTACCCAGCAGCTTAATAGCGTCTTCAGCATTAATCAGAGGGCTGGTGGCTTCAGCGTTTACAATGGCTGATAAAAAGCCTGCTTTAACATAAGCGGCTTCGTCAACACCGGGTGGTACACGATTGCTAATAAGATCTAAGAGGTAGGCTTCTTCGCCGGCGGGTGGTGCTTTCAGCAGCTCCACTAGGCCTGCAACTTGTTCTGCATTCAGGGGCTTGGGTGGTACGCCCTGAGCGGCGCGTTCTTCTACGTGTTTACGATAGGCTTCAAGCACGATTGTAATCCTCTATATCTGTGAGTTACCCGACCTTCGGGATCTCCGAAATCCGAGACTGCGGCCTTAGTTGCCGGCAGTGGTCCGCCCATACTGCAAAGGGCTCTGAACCGGGCGCGAATTCTACACGAATTTGCATGCCCTGTTAAGTTGTCTTGTAGATCAAAGGCTTAGCGCGGAAGGCGCAAAACTCCGTTCGGGAAGCGCGGGCGGTATAGGTATTTTAGTCTCATTTTACATAAATGTGATGAATAGTCGTTATTGCACTAAAAGCGTGCCCCTTCAGGGTGTTCATTTGCTGGGGCTTGGGGTAAGGTCACGACTTAATTCTTCCCCTCTATTGTGCTGGTTTTTTTACGATGTTTAAGCCTGTCAAAACGCCTTGTGTAGGTATTTGTTCTACCGGTATTGGCGATTCAGTGTGTCGCGGTTGCAAGCGCTTCACTCACGAAGTGATTAACTGGAATGCTTACAGTCACGAGCAGCGGCGGGCCATCGCTCAGCGACTGGAGCAATTTTTAACTCAGGTAGTGTCTAACAAGCTACAAGTGTTTGACGAAGCACTGTTGCGAGAGCAAGTTGAGCTTCAGCGTGTTCGTTATAATCCCGACCTAAACGCCTATTGCTGGGTAAACGACCTATTGAGGGCAGGCGCCAGCCAAATGGGCGACCCAGCTCAATATGGTTTGCGCCGTCAGCGAGAGTGGGCGTCGGCCTCTTTGGTGGATATTAAAACCGCCATTGATCAGGACTATTACATTCTCTCTTGCGCCCATTACGAGCGCTATATTGCGCCAGGGGAGTTACTGATTTAGCCCTTGTTTGAGCCGGCAAAAAATCGATAGTGAATTGTGTGTTCAGGAGCGGAAGCGGCGGGTAAACCTAAGCTGATGATGCCGCTACCACTCAGGGGTTGTGAGTGGCGGTGAATTTGAAATTCCTCTTGCCCGTGGGGCTGGATAAAGGTGCCGTTTGTGCTCTGGTCCAGTAGTACAAACTGTGTGGCCGTGGCCGATATCTTAGCGTGAACTCTAGACGCCGTAGGGGTGCATACCGGCAAGCCGCAGCCACTGGCGCGCCCAAGGGTAATGCTGGATCTGTCTTGGTTGAGCTGCACGGTGACGCCAAAATAAACGAGATTGACACTCCAGAGATGGGCACCCGAATGCGCCTGCGGTAGAGTGAGCAACCGAGTGAGATCTAAATCATCTTTCTGCCATAGCACTTCGTTAATGGCTAGGCTGCTGAGTCGACCTTTAATTCGCAGGGGGCGAAGTGCCCGAGAGTTTATCTTGGGTCGAGCTTTTTCAAACAGCGACCAGGTGCTGGCGCTGGTAATAATTTGCCCGCTGCGAGCAAACTCTACTAGGCGCGCAGCTATGTTGACGCTGTCACCAAACACATCATTTTCTTTTACGATAACCTCACCAATGTGACAGCCAATACGAATGCTGTGCACGGATTTTGCGGGGGCGGGGTGAGAAGCGTTTGCGTGAGTGAAGGCCTCTTGCATGGCGACCGCGGCCGCTAATAGATGCTGGGGTTCTTCAAAGCGGCACATCAACTCATCACCAATGGTTTTAATGATGAGGCCTTGATGCGCGCGACAAATAGTTTTGAGAGTCTCTAGTGCTTGGGAAATGGCGCGTTCAGCGTCGATATTGCCAAGATCTTCATACAGTTGGCTGCTGCCTACGATGTCGGCAAATAATATACCGCTAGCTTGCTGGAAGGGGTGCATGGTTTTCTTACCGCTGCCGGGCAGGCTTCATTTAAATTTAGACCTTGATGCCGGATGAAAAGGTGCCGGATAAAAACTAGAAGGCCATTATAACGTAGCTGAGCTATAATCCCACGCTTTCCTTTTCCGGATCCGTTTAATGAGTGATATATCACATTTGATTGAGTTTTTGCCTTGCCAAACCCCCGACGAGTGGATTGCAGAGGCCCTAAACAATCCAAGAACCCTGTTGATTGACCACGCGATGAATGAATTGCGCGCCGCCCAATCAGCCATGACCTTAATTGCCCGCAACCCTACCAAAATTGATTTGCTCAATAAAATGAGTCGTTTGGCGCGTGAAGAATTGCGTCATTTCGAGCAGGTTTTGGCTATTCTGAAAAAGCGTAAAATCGCCTATCAACCGTTTAAGCCTTGTCGTTATGCGGGTTTGATGGCGCAGCATATTCGCAAGGCACAAATTCCGGCCTTGGTAGACACTTTGATCGTAGGTGCCATTATTGAGGCGCGTTCCTGTGAGCGTTTTGCCGCCTTGGCGCCTCATTTAGATGAGCCTTTAAGTAAATTTTATCTTTCCCTGTTAAAATCTGAAGCCCGCCATTATGAAGATTATCTTGGTCTGGCTAAGGCGCAGAGCATAGATGGCAGCGTGGACGAGCCCTTTGATGAACGGGTGAATTATTTCCTCGCCATCGAGCGCGAGTCTATTCTTTCAGAAGATCGTACTTTCCGGTTTCACAGCGGCGTGCCTGCGAAGAAACTACACCGCTAAGCGCCGTACGCTTTTGCTGCCAGTGAAACGGCGCTATTGCTGGCAAAGGGGTCCGTTGATTTTCCATTCTGAAAAGTCAGCCCTTCGCTAGATTTTGATACGGCCGTTTTCACACTACTAAGCAACCACGATCCGGCAATTTCCTCATTAATTCCAGCTTCAATTTTTTCAGCCCACTGCTGGTGAAGTTGATACATTTCTTTAAATAGATAGAAGGTTTGTGTTTGCACCATGCCGTTGCGGAGATCAGGGTCCTCAGTGAACATTTTTTCAATGGCTTCTTTTTGTGGGTGATCACCCTTAACGCGAACAAATCCTTCGGAGTCGATCTGAAATGAGATAGCCTCACTGGTATCGACTCCCAGTTCCGCTAGCTTGCTGGTTAGCAGTTTGTCGTAGGCATCAACATCACTTTGGTTAAAAAGATGTAAGGGGGCGAGGTCTTGTAAAGAGTTTGCGCCATCGCTTTCTTCTGGGGCTTGGCTATTCTGATATTCCGCAATGGACTCTTCGTATTTCTCGACAAGCATTTTGCCTTTGGAATTAACAGCGTTTACATCGTCACTTAAGCTGACTTGGGTTGAGCCGTGAGGAGTGGGCCTTACTCGTTCGGCATCGATGGTAATGAATTGGGTTCTGGAGGTTTCCTGCGGGCTGGCGGTTTTTGTCACGCCAAAACCTGGGCCGAATCCAGAAATTGTATTCATTGAAATCTTCCTCGATACGCTAAGTTGCATAGTCCTGCGCTATCAATTAGCAACTAATATGCCAAAGGAGGGAGGGGGATTTTGTGTGCTGTAGGCTTTGTTTGTGAAAGATCCGAGGATAAAGCTAGGGGGAATTTTCAAAAAGAGGATAATGATTGCCGCTTGGGCGGCAAGGTTTTTCCGCTGGGTTAAAATTGTTTTGAAGCCGACCGTGGGCGATGACTTTTTAGGAGAGCAAATTTCTAGTCATGCCCGCGGTGCAGGTCTTGCAAAATAATCTGGAGCTCAGCGTGTTTACTCAGTGCTGCCAGTGGAATTTATTGGCCTTGGCCTCGATGGCTTCTCGCGCGGCAGAGGGAAGGGTATCGCCGCCTTCTAATTCAAAATAGAAGGGCTTGCGTATAAATTTGCCAGTACCCACTTCGTTCATATTGGTCACGTCATAAAGTCTGCCGTTGATCATGGTGTAAGCGAGGAACTCGGAGCGACGAACATCCTCTAAAGGGTTGCCATCAATAATGGCAAAATCTGCGAGCTTGCCAATTTCTACGGAACCTATATCTGTGTCCAGACCCAAATAGTGAGCGCCGTCGATGGTGGCGGCGCGGAGGGCTTCCCAGGTGCTGAAGCCACCTTGGTGCAGCATCCATATCTCCCAGTGAGCCGCTAGGCCTTCACGCTGACCATGGCCGCCGATATTGACCTTCACTCCCGCGTCGCGCAAAGATTTTGCTTCTTCGGCCACTCGAAAGTGGTTGTAGTGTTCATCGGGTGCTGTGGGCCTGCGCATAGCCCGAGGCTCTACAACTGAGCGGGGGGCGTAGCGCATTAGGCGGGGATTTTTCCAAACTTCGCTGCGGTCATACCAATAAAGCTCACCGGCCAAACCTCCATACGCAACACCCAGGGTGGGTGTATAACCCGATTCACTGGCGGCCCAAAAATCCACAACGTCTTTATAAATTTTACCAATAGGAAGCGAGTGCTCGACACCTGTATGGCCGTCCATTATGTGACTCATATTGTGCTGGAATTTCATGCCGCCCTCAGGCACAACCATCATGTCGAGTTGATCGGCGGCCGCAATGAGAAGCTGACGGGAATCGCGGCGCAGTTGGTTGTAGCTCTTTACCGAAATTGCCCCTAGGTCTTTTAGACGTTGAACGTTAAAGAGTGCATCGTCGTAGTTGTCGACATAGGTTTGGTAGCCCGCGCCTTTGGCTCCGTAGAGTATTTTCCCCGTGCTAAATGTTCTTGGGCCCAGTACCCGTCCTTTGCGCTGCATTTCGGCATGAGAGAAAATTTCGCTGCTATCGTTGCTGGGGTCGTGAATGGTGGTTATGCCGAAGGCGAGATTGGAGTACTGCTGCCAATTCTGCTGTGGATTCATTTCATTGGATGCCATGCTGCCGTGCGCGTGTACATCAACAAACCCCGGTACAATGGTCATTCCCTTGAGATCTTTCACTAGGGCTTTAGCGGGAATAGAAACATCATCAAACTTTCCCACGGCAACAATGCGATTATCTTTCACCAGTACCGTGCCATCTTCAATCACTTCCTGCTGTTGATCCGCATCGCGCATTGTCACAATACGTGCGTGTGTAAGTGCTACGAGGCCTTTGGGTTTGTCCGCCGCAGTGGAGAAACCAAGGTTTAGGCCGCTGTCAACGGGCTTGGGAAGTTCCTTGGGCGCGTTGGCTACGAATTCAAAGGCATCTTTGAGTTCACGAGTGTAAAGTGTGGCGCCATTGGACCAGTGAAGCGCGCTGCTGTCGGCAGACCACTGCAGAAAGTCGCCACTGCGGCTCGATACCTGTCGAACAGGCAGTGAACTTATTTTTCGTCCCAAGCTTAGGGTTTTCCCTGTCTTGGTAAACGGCACAACGTAGGCATTAAATTGTTCGGTGAATGCCAGCCACTCACCATTGGGGGAGACCAAAAACTCTGTTATATTTTTTCCTTTGGCTAAGGTCCTTTTGTCCTCCCCTAAAAGGTCAACGCTAATGAGTTTTTTCTCTCCTTTTGCATTCCAATGCGTGTAATAAATACGCTGGCCATTCTCTGAAAAGTGAGCGTTGATGCCAGCGGCCGTAATTCGCTTTGACTTACCGCCAGATGCGGAGACTAAATAGATTCCCGCTTCAGACGACCACTGGGCCGACAGCAGTCCGCCTCCTGAGGTTTTTCGGTACAGAACCTGTTTTCCGTTCGGGGAAAATCGCGGTTCTATGTAGTGGCCAGGCGCGTCTGTAATTGAGCGGCCGCGTCCGCCTTTTGCCGAGATAACTTTCACAGCTCCGAGCTTCTGATCATTCCAGCTCACATACACTACTTGCTTGCCGTCGCTGGAGTAGCTAGGCCAGTATTCAAAATTATCGCTTTGTGTGCTTAGGCGTTTTTGCTTGCCGTTTTTAAGGTCTTTGCGATAGAGGTGGCCCAGTGCTTGAAATAATACTTGTTGTTTATTTGGGTGGTATTGCGACCAGCGAAGTAATTTCACGTCTATGGCGTCGGGAGCTACCTCGACTGTGCTGCGCAAAGTCTTGCGAATTTTTCGCGTGGCATGAATGCTGATAGGAATAACGTGGGCTTCTTTGCTGGCAATATCCAGTGATTGAATTTGGCCATTGGCCCAAAAAACGATGTTTTTATTATCTGGAGTCCAAGCGTAAGCAGGGTAGTTACCATGCGTGCCTGTGGTTTCTTGGTTGTCACGATCCAGCTGTTCAAAAACGACGCGTTCATTTCCTGAGACGAGATCTTTTACATAGAGGGCGCTGTTCATATTTGGCAGGCGTTTGATAAACGCAAGCTGTGTGCCATCGGGAGATGGAATAGCGCGAATGGCGCCGCCGGGGCCGCTGACAAAGGTCTCGGTTTCGCTTTTTTCCCGGTCTAAGCGCTTAATGGCGTGAACGCTGCCAACAGCGTTTTTGTTATACAACCATTCGGTACCTGTACTAATGTCCTGAGTGTAATAAAGGTAGCGGCCATCGGGCGAGAATGCAGGCTCTGCAATATTTTTTTGGCTACGCTCTTTGTGTAAGCGATCGACCAGCATAAGGCCGTCACTGCCACTGGCGTGGTACATCCATATTGAACCCGCAGGAATACTGCGGCCTGAAACGTAACCTTTTCGTGCCGCAATCCACTTGCCATCGGGGGTCCAATAGGGATTGTGTAAATTGTGTTCGCGTTCGCTCGATACCTTCCGAGCGTCACTGCCGTCCGCATTCATCACCCAAATATTGTCGGCACCATCGCGGTCAGAAATAAACGCGATCTCGCGCCCGTCTGGGCTAAAACGGGCTTGAAAGTTCCAGGCGATCCCCTCACTGAGAGCTTTGGCGTCTCCGCCCGCCACGGGTACCTGATAGATGTCGCCCAACATGTCAAAAATTAAGGTTTTACCATCGGGACTAACATCGACAAATGACCACGTAGTTTCCTTGGTGTCGATATCAACGGTATTCCAGATTCCTGGAGGATTCGATACCGACCAATCTTTACCAATCACAATTTTGTCCATCGTGCCTTGCGCTAATGGGTGGTAACCCGGACGAGCTTTTTTATACACTTTTCGCGCAAAGCTCAGGCCTTTTTGAGATTTTACCAAGGCTTTGTAGAGTGGGGTGATTAATTTGCGCCGGCCAATTTTTATCAAGTAGGCTTCTAAGCGTACATTGGCCTCGCTGTAGTCATTGCGAATGGCCTGCAGTAACCAACTATGGGCAATTTCGCTGTTTGTTGAAGCGGTCAATTGGAATGCTTTATCCAGCTCTCGCATTTGAGGCAGGGAGAGTTTGCTGGGCAAGTTGTTGAGAAAATACAGCCATTCGTGCACGGTCCATATTTGACTGTCAATTGCGCTTGCGGAGATCTCGCCGGTCAACCATTGGTTTCTAGCGTCATCAATAAGATCAAACGCATTTGAGCTAGGCTTGGGAGCATCTGCGGGAATTCCGGGAGAATACATCCACTGATGCACTCTATCCATTGATAGTGCGTTGGGGTTTGTTTGAATCAGCTGCTTGTCCAAATAAGCCAGAAATTCTTCAGTGTTCAGGCTGCTAAATGCATAGTCTTTAAGATATTGCTTGAGGAAATGGTCAAATTTTTCGCGTCCTACTTTCTGTTCAAGTTCCCGCAGGAATAATGCGCCTTTCTCGTAGGGGATATCTGAAAAGGCTTCGTCAGGGTCGCGCCCTCGCATGTCAATGGGTAGATGTTGATCCATTGCTGGCAAGCTGCTAACGCTGTGTTCTAAGCCTTGATAGCCCAGTACGCTTTCCATGGCATGGCGTCTTTCACCGTAAACAATTTCCATTATTCGATAAGTAAGGTAGGTGGTAAAACCTTCGTTTAACCACAAGTCACGCCAAGTAGCGTTGGTTACCGTATTGCCCGACCATGAGTGAGCGAGTTCATGAGCAATAAGTGACACTAGGCTTTTGTCGCCGGCGATGACCGTTGGGGTAATAAATGATAATCGCGGATTCTCCATGCCTCCAAAAGGAAAACTGGGTGGTAAGATGAGCAGGTCATATCGACCCCAGCTATAGGCGCCGAAGGTAGACTCAGTGGTTTCAAGCATGGTTTCCGTGTCGGCGAATTCAGCTGCAGCGGAGTCCAGCACCGTGGGTTCTGCATATACACCGGTCCGCTTACCCATGGGCTTGAATTCTAGATCGCCAACGGCCAGAGCAATGAGATAAGACGGAATCGCTTGAGGCATTTTAAAGTGATAAACACTGCCACGTTCGACGGTAAGGTTTTCAGCACCCATAACGGCGCGTAAATTATCGGGTGTACGTAAGGTCGCATCATAAGTCACCCGAATCTGTGGCGAATCTTGTAGTGGAATGAAGCTCCGGGCGTGAATAGCCTGGGCCTGAGTGAAAAGGAAAGGCTGTTTTTTCCCCGCCGTTTGCACCGGGCTTAGCCATTGCAGCCCCGAGGCTTCAGGTCGGCTTGCATAGTGCACTTTAATTTTTTTGCTTTGCTTGCTGAGAGCGATATGTAAAGCACTGCCCAAGGCAGGGTCAGCGGCCTTAAGTTCAAAGCTGCCAGGAACCCATGCACCATTGATGTAACTCTCAACAGAGCGAATGTCGAGGTCTCGGGTGTCTAATATGAGTGTTTTGGCTTTCTCTTCAAGGTAGTTCAAATGATGGACTACAAACCCGTGAAGAACTTTGGAGTCGAAATCGGCGGACAAGTCCAATTCGAGGTGTGTTGTTCGTACCTCATGACTGTTCGCAAAGGAATGATAGTCTTTATTAGGGTCGATGTCCGCTGCTGGTCCGAGAGTCACTTCGCTGGAATGAGCCAAAGAGGCATTGAGTAAAAAGGCCGTACAAACAAATACCGCTCGGCGGATCGCAGTGCTTAGGTTTTTCATGGGGTTTCTAGGTCCTAAAAGTGCTAATGATCATTATTGTTATAACGCAATTATTTATAAAGCATTGAGGTAAGACGAATAAGTCGCTTAATCCCATAGTGTAATCTGTCTGAGCACGGGGAGATAGGAGCGTTCGGTGAAGTGACTTGGTCCTGGGGTAGGAGTATTTGGGTGCCAAAATACCTTGTTGAATTTCGATTCCAGTCCATACTGAAGTATACGCTCACGTACTGTGGGTAATAATAAGAGAGGTGCTCGATGACCCCAATTGATGAACGCAGGCAACACCCTCGGTTCTCAGCAGGTGGCTTAGATGTGGCGCTCAGAACCTTGAGTGGCGTCGATTTAGACCCCATAGGCTCAAATGATCCAAGTGTTGTACCTTTAGACTTTAATCAATTTGGCCTGTCGGTTTTAAGCCGGCACAGTTTTCAGATAGGCGAAGCGGTATTGCTGCACATTTGTGAGGAAGATGGCTCGGTGTTAGATGTGAACGGGGTCATTAAAAGCCGCACCAAGAAGGGCGAATCTTACCGCTTCGGTGTGGCTTTTGATTTCAAGCATGATGTGGGTGAGCACCTGATTTTGTCTTCGCTCACTGAGCCTCTTAACTAGGTGCTATAGCGTCGCTTAGTGCTCAATAGACTCTTGATCAAATTCGTCGTCGAGGTCTAGACCCTTATCTGAACTTGAACCCACGTTTTCAGGGTTGCCTTTGTGGCGACTGGCGACTCGTTTTCCCGCGAGATTTTTCAGTTTGCGCTCAGCGCTACTGAAGGCATCACGCACTGCGAGGTGAATGGAGCTGTCGTCGTGTGTAATAGTAACAGGCGTGCCTTTCACTGACATTTCAATTGAAGCTCGGAAATGTTTGCCTTTGTGTTTATGCGGAATATCCAGCACTACGCGGCTGTGGGTAATTTGGTCTGAGTAGCGAGAGAGTTTGGCAAACTTCTTGTGAATAATTGAGTTGAGGGCATTGGAAGCGTCGAGATCTCGGTAGATTACATCAACAGCTGGCTTCATAGGCGTAACTCCTTTGGAAGAAAAAAGCAGGGGCGATAGTCCGCCTCCTGTTAGTAATCATTGGTCCGTATGGCGAATAATTCAAGGGATATTTTGACGGAAAGGGAAATATTTGATCTGCACGGGGTATTTTTATTATAAAGACCGAAAGTTGTGGAATGGCGCTTCGACGAGTGCTATTGTCGATTGAATTTGCTGGCTTGCCTGCTGGTGATTTAGACCCTAAAACCGTTTTCTTGATTCCTCTTCTGGAAGCTCAGTTTTCATTTATTTGTTTATGCCGATTAAAAAATCTATTTGATATTCTTTTAGGTTATTAACCTTTAATCTTGCCCTGTATTTGAGGGCAGGCGTATCCTATTTGTAAGCTCAGGTGGGTACATGACTCGCTAGGTATATTTGTTCGGACGCTTTCGAATATTATTTCTAAGCAGTGGCTCTATTCTCGATTTGGATAAAAAAGAAAACAGTATGCGGATATATAATATCGATAAAGGGCTAGTGGTATGCCAAGCAACTTCATCTCTGCCAGACAAAGTGTCAGTGCTTCCTCGTCAATATGTAAAGCCGGTATTATTCGCTGTGCTATGCATTCTTATGAGCTCGGTAGCCACGGGCATTTCATCGGCGCCAAATGCCGTATTACACACATTCACCGGTGATGGAAATGTGCCTCGCATTGCGCTAAGTCTAGATGAACTCAATGGCAGCGAACTTCCGGTAATAGATTTTTCCGCCTACAGCCACGGGGAGCCTGAAATCTACGCCGATAAATCTCATGCGGCGGAACCCAGTAATACTTTCAGGGGGCGGCTGGTGCTCAATGATGGCCGCGATACCCCCTTAAACTTCCGTGAAATAAGCCGAGGTAAACCTCAGGCCAGCAGCTTTGGAGACCCGAAAACCTTGCCCGGTTTTGATTTCGAATTCGTGCAAGTTGGTTCACACATTATTCCTAAGGTGCGAGGTTTACATGTCACTGGTCACCCTGATTGGAACTACATACTCGAGCCGGGAAGGGTATGGAATGAAAGTCGTGATCAAGGCTACAGTCGAGCTGCAATACCCTTCGCATTGCAAGAAAATCAGGCCAACTGCACCCATAACGGTATTCTCACTTTTCTGTTTAAAAATGACGGAAGTATGAGTAATGTCGCCTTGCAGGTGGGTGGTGAAACCTGTGTTTATTTCCAATACGAACTCTGGGGTTTGGTGGCCGCGACCTACGTGCAAGGTACTGTGGAAGGCGAGGAGAGCTTAGTCGAGAATTACAAGTCTGAAGTGTTAAACCGCCTGCCGAGCAAGCCGATTGCCGAATTGAACAAGCTGTATCCAAATGTCGTGGTGAGCAATATCGCAATTGAGCAGGCTGCAGGGGAAACAACCCATGGTGTGTTTTACCAGGGGGTCCACTACTCGGCGCCTTGTCGCACGCGCAACGGTGATTACCCTTTCTGCGAAGTTATGGGTTTGCCTTCCTACTCAACAGCAAAAACTGCGGTCGCCAACTTTGCGCACGCTTTGTTGACGCAGCAAAATGGTGACAGCGCTCGTTATATGAAGGTGACGGATTATGTCAGTGAGTGTCAAGGCGGAAGCAGTATGCCGGCATCAAACTGGAGTGAGGTGAACGTTGAGCAGGCGCTGGACATGGCCACGGGTAATTACCGTCAAAGCGCTGGCGAAAGAGATGAAGACAGTGCTCCGGTATTGGAAGATTTTTTCCTGAAATACAGTCATGCAGCGAAAATCGAACATGCATGTGAATATTACCCTCGCAGGAGTGTCCCAGGTGCTCATTTTGCTTATCATTCTTCCGATACCTATGTAGCGGGAGTGGCAATGGATAATTACACTCGAGGGGACTTGTTCAAGAAATTGGTCACCGAAGTATATAAACCTCTTCACTTGAGCCCCGCGGCATACACTACTGTGCGTACACAAGAGTTGCCCACTCAGCCATTTTGGAGCCATGGTATGAACTGGCATGCCGATGATATGATCAAGTTGGGCCTGCTAATTAATCAACGCGGAGTGATTGAGGGAAAGCAAGTCTTGGACGGCGCCATCATGGACGACATGCTGGGCAAAGGGGAGGATCTAGGGCTGCCGGCTACAAGCTCCGGAACTCGATATCTTAACGGCGTATGGCGCTACGACATGGGGCAGCGGCCGCAAGCTGTCTGTCCCCCTGGTTCATGGGTGAGCTATCTATCTGGCTATGGCGGCATTGCCGTTGTGTTGTTTCCCAATGGTGCCGTTTATTACAATGTGAGTGATAGCCAGGTCCACGACTTTGCCGGTGCAGAGGCTGAGTTGAATAAAATTAGCAAGATGTGCCCCAAATTTGGGCATACATAGTAAGATAATAATACCGAGAGCCAAATAGCCGTACTGCCACAAGCTTGGAACCGATTTCTTATGCTCGAAACGCTCATTATTCTCGATGACGACAGTGAGTTGAATTTACAGAGCCAAATTCGCCAGAAATTGGTGGCGGTGATAATGTCAGGGTTGTTTCCTGTCGGGCAACGGCTACCATCCTCTCGAAAACTCGCCGATCATTTAAGTGTAGCCCGCAACACAGTCGTACTCGCGTATCAGCAACTCATCGATGAGGGTTATTTACTGAGTCGCGAGCGCAGTGGCATTTATGTGAACGAGGAAGTTTTGTCTGGTCGCGTTGAGCATGTATTTAAGCGAGACGGCGCCGCGCCTCAGGCCTCCCAGTGGTCCAGTCGCTTTAAAGTGCCCCTGCAAATGCAAGAGCATTTTGAATGTCCGCCTAATTGGCAGCAATACCCTTATCCTTTTATTGATGGGCAGTTTGATCAATCCCTGTTTCCCACCGCGGAATGGCGAGAGGCAACTCGCCTCGCCTTGGGGGTGCGGGAGATTAACGAATGGGCCTGTCAGAGCGGTGACGCTGACGATCCATCCCTTATCGAGCAAATTCGCACTAAGGTACTCCCTCGGCGGGGTATCAATGCAAAAACTGATGAAATTTTGGTCACTATAGGTTCTCAGCAAGCCCTGTATATCCTCACTCAATTGTTAGTGGACTCTACAGTGTCCGTAGCAGTCGAGGAGCCTGGTAATCCTGAGACCCGGCAGTTGCTTGAAAGGCAGGGCGCCAGTTTGCGACATCAGGCGGTTGACGATGAAGGTATGGTAGTGGATGAGGAACTGGCCCACTGCCAATTGGCCTTGGTAACACCAAGCCATCAGATGCCCACTGCAGTGACTATGTCTACAGCGCGGCGACAGGAATTGCTCAAGAGTGCAGAAGTTTCAGACCTAATTATTGTCGAGGATGACACCGACAGCGAAAGCAATTTTAAAGGCAATCCTCACCCCGCCTTAAAAAGCCTAGATAGCAGTGGGCGGGTGGTATACGTGTCGAGCCTGTCAAAAATTCTCTCGTCCAGTTTGCGCATTGGTTTCATGGTGGGGCCCGCGGAGTTAATCCGAGAAGCGCGGAATTTAAGGCGGATGATGGTGAAATCACCCGCCGCCAACAATCAACGCGCCGCGGCATTTTTTCTCTCTCTGGGGCATTACGACGCTATTATGGGCAAACTCAATCGAGAGTTTCGCAAGCGTTGGTTTGCGCTGCAAGATGCCCTGAATTATTTAATGCCCAATTTCGTTGTTACTATTCCCAATGAAGGAGGTACGGCCTATTGGGTTCAAGGGCCGAAGGACCTGGATGTAAAATATCTGGCAAAAGAAGCCGCTTTGCGCGGTGTGCTAATTGAACCGGTGGATTATTATTTTGCGAAGCAAGGTGAGCACACTAATTGCTTTCGCGTCGGCGTGACCAGTATCAGCGTCGAGAAAATTCGCGAGGGCATCGAAACTTTAGCCCAAGTTATTCAGGATCTACTCGGGGGGAAAATTGCGCGCCTGAATGATACCGACCCTCGGTGGTTAAAAGGGGAGGCCTTGAGGGAGGCGGTTTCGGACACGCAGCTTTTATATCAAACCGTTTATGGTCAACCATTGTCCGTGTTGATTCACGCTGACGGCAGTTTGAGTGGCACTGCAGGCTACGCTAACGAAGAAACCGACTCAGGGCGCTGGTGGGTGGAGGGCGATTGCTGGGTGAGGCAGTGGGACAACTGGGCCTATGGTGAGGAAGTAAAACTGTACACCGTGATTAAAGGGAAAACCGTGGAATGGTTTAATCGCGAGAAAGTGTTCTTTAACCGTGCAGTGATTCAAAAACTCGGTGATTAGACAGCCTCTGTTATTGGCTGTTTGTCGATGGAGAGGCGCTTTACGTTAAGCAAAACATTCCTGATGAATCCAAGGTGCCAAATTTTTTGATCGCCCCCAGTCTCGAGAAACAAGTTTCCAAGTCCCGCAGCGACACAGCGTTCGCCAATGCTGCCACGTCGGTGATATAAAAAATCAACACCATTCTGCCCAATTGGCCTCATTGCCATCTCAAGTCTGGCTCTATCGTCTTTTCTAAACTCCTCTTACACTGATGTTAGATAATAAATAAGATGCCGCAATCAGCGAACGCATCACGTAGTAGAGAATGGAGCCTTACTCATGAGCCATTTTGCCATTGCCGGCTTACAGCTTGAATTGAATGCCGGAGACAATCTTCAGCGGATTCGAACAGAAATTGAATCGGCGAAAATGCGTTTCCCATGGATAGATATGTTTCTGCTCGGAGAGCTTGCCACCTATGGTGCAAAACTTGCCTGCGCGCAAACAATGCCCGGTGAGGCGGAAAATACCTACTGTGCGATTGCTAAAGATCTGGGCGTTTGGTTGGTGCCGGGATCGCTGTCAGAAAATCTCGACGGAAAAATCTATAATACCACTCCAGTGATCAACCCTCAGGGCGAAGTAGTTACCCGTTGCCGGAAGATGTTTCCCTTTTTACCCTATGAAAAAGGCGTCGAGGCCGGTACAGAATTTTGCGTATTTGACGTGCCAAGCGTAGGTCGCTTTGGTGTGTCTATTTGTTACGATATGTGGGTGCCAGAAACTACGCGAACCCTAGCATGGATGGGTGCTGAAGTAATATTGCACCCCACCATGACAGGTACCATTGATCGCGATGTCGAAATTTCCATAGCCCGCAGTAATGCTGTGACCAATCAATGTTACTTCTTTGACATTAACGTGGCGGGGCGTCTCGGCAACGGTCGTTCGGTGGTTGTGGGGCCGGCTGGCGAAGTGATTTATCAAGCGGGAGAAAATCACGAACTAATTCCCATTGAAATTGATTTGAATCTGGTAAGACGTTCTCGTGAGCGAGGGGTGCTAGGTTTAGGGCAACCTTTAAAAAGTTTCCGCGACAGTAAAGTGAAATTTCCACCTTATATCGATGGTCATGAAAATTCAGACGCTATGCGTGCAATGGGCGAGTTAGGTGTTCCAAATTCGGCATTGGAAGATTATTGAAATCGCCAAGACGAGAAAATTGGACTCATTGACATTTTAAAACTGGCTCTACGATGTTTATTTTCTTTCCGTAGTATTGATTGCAAGCATTACGGTGGACTGTTCGAGGGTCAGGAGCTCAATAAGTGAATAATTATATAATATTGAAAAACGAGGGCAAAATCATGAGAACTAAACAGCATACAAGCAGCTTCAAGCGTACTGCGATTTTTAGCGCGATTGCGTCGGCATCAATACTGAGTTCCGCTCAGATGGTTGTGGCTGAGGAGACCTTTTTGGAAGAAGTTGTAGTCACGGCTCAGTTTCGTGAGCAAAGCATGCAGGACATTCCTTTTAATATTTCCTCTGTAAGCGGTGATGATCTTTCCGCGAAAAATATTGTCGATTCTGCTGAGTTGATGCGCACGGTGGCTGGTGTGTCCTTGGTTGATCGTGGGCATCGTAATGCGGGCAATACCAATAGCATGGTAATGCGCGGTGTTAACGTGGAAAGTGGTATCAGTGGTGACGTTGGTCAGTCAACGGTGCCAACCGTTTCTACTTATGTTGATAGTACGCCAATTTTTGCTAATTTCATTTTGAAGGATATAAATCGCGTTGAAATTTTGCGTGGTCCTCAAGGTACATTGTACGGTTCTGGAGCCCTTGGTGGCACCGTTCGTTACATTATGAATAAGCCCAATACCGAAGGCTTTGAAGGTAAAGTGGGTGTCGGCTATGGCCAGACAAATGGTTCAGGCGGCAGCAATATAAATACAGACGTGATGTTGAATTTACCTTTGAGCGATACTTTGGCACTGCGGGTATCGGGTGGCACAATCGACAACGATGGTGTAATTGACCTTCCGAATCTCTATCAGTTGGATGATGGCGGAGTGCCGGTGGTAGAAGCCGATGACGGCTCTTGTTTGAATGTGGATGACGCTTCACTCAGCGACTCAGAGTTGGTCAATAATGGTTCTTGTTACCAGTCGAAAAAAGACGCTGATGATGTTGATATCTGGTATGCCCGAGCGGCTTTGCGCTTTGAACCCACCGATGATTTGGCGCTAACCTTAACATACCAAGTTCAGGAGGATGAGGTGGGTCATCGTCGCGCAGTGACTACGGGTAATGACTATTTTGGTCAGCCATACGGCGATAAAGATAATGGCTCGACTTTTCTTGAACCTTCTGAGCGTGAAGTTGAGATGGCAACTCTGGAGATCGAAGCAAATTTGGGCTTCGCAACTCTAACGTCTAATACTTCAATTTACGATCATACCGGCACCGGCTGGCGTGACAATACCAGTTTGTGGACAACCGATCGCAACAATGGCGTTGGCTTTGTAAACTGGTTTGATATTTTGTATACCGGCATGCCTCGTCCCGGCGCACATGTTGAATCTGGTTATGAAGATGAAGCCTTGGTGCAAGAATTTCGCTTGGTTTCAAACACCGATGGTGATGACAAGATTGACTGGGTAGCAGGTGTTTACTACATGGATCAAGATCGCACTACCACTAACTTCAGTCACTTGCGCGGTCTGGGTGAGTATGGCGATGCCTGCGTGAATGTGGGAGCGGCTTGCGCTGCCTCCGGTAGTTGGTGGGCGGGTGTGCCTGCCGTCAATGACATGGACTTTAGTTACATTCGTAAAGAAGGTTTTACCGATTTGGGTGTCTATGGCGAAATGACTTATCACTTCAGTGACGTCTTCCGTGTGACTGCTGGCTTGCGTTGGTTTGACAACGAGTTGAGCAACCAAACATCTACATGGTTTGCTTACTTGCAGCCTAGTGATATTCCGTTTCTGGATTTCCCAACCCAGAAAGAAGATGATGTACTCTTCAAACTGAATGCTTCTTGGGATCTAGAAAGTGGCGCCATGGTTTATGCCACGTACTCCGAAGGTTTTCGTCGCGGCGGTTCCAATGCCATTCCTACCAGCGGTCCGTTTACAGAGCTAAACCCATCCACTGTTGAGCTGTATGGTAAAGATACTGTAACTAACTACGAGTTAGGTATTAAGGGGGAGACCGGCAATGTTCGTTACTCCGCCGATGTGTATTACGTCGACTGGCAAGATCCACAGTTGAATACCGGCACCGCATGGTGGGGATTCTTTATGGCGCAAAACGGTGGTGCGGCTGAGACCAGCGGTATTGAACTTGAAGCCGCTATTGGGCTGTCTGAGAATGTAAGTGTTAACTTGGGTTATGCTTTCGCTAAAGGCGAATTGACGGAGGATTTAATTCAGCCTCAAAATAATAGCGTGATTGCAGAATCTGGGCAGCGTCTACCCGGCACCTCAGAACACGTATTTTCTCTTTCTGCCAATTACTCAAACACCTTGAATAGCGGCTTGATTTTGGATGCAAATGTCGGGGCTTATTATCAATCTGACTCTGTGAACTCGATTCAGGACAATTACCTGCAGCAGGAGTTTGATGGTTTTGCGCTGTTAAACGCCAGCGTGGCATTGACCTCAGAAACCTGGGTGTTAAGCCTGTATGCGAAGAACCTAACGGATGAAGAAGGTGTAACGGGAAGCTACCCCGCAGCTTATACGGGAACGGATACCGGTGTGTTCGAAAATTACTACGGCAACAATCAGAAAGAATACATCACCAACCCTAGAACTCTTGGCGTGAACTTTTCTTACAATTTCTAAGTAAGGTATACTTTGGTAAGGCCGGGTATTGCCCGGCCTTTTTTTGTTTGAATCTCCAGCTTACTTGAAAGGTGGTGCAGGTGACTAAGGGCTCCAATCACATCAATTCCGCGAGGACCATGCTTGAAACGGGCGATTTTCAGGGTGCGTTATCCCTTTGCCAGAAGCTAAACCAAAGCGACCCGAATGATGTTGCCGCCTGGCAACTAGCGGCACATGTTCTTCAGCGAGCAGGCAAGCCTGATAAAGCTGTCACGCTCCTTCAGCAAAGCTTGCGAAGTGCGGGACAGCATCTGTCTCTGCTGGTCAGTTTGTGTGAGGCATTTGTCGTCAATAAGCAGAAATCGCCGGCACTGGCCTTGGCTAAAGAATTGCTACAAAGCTTAGCCTTGCGGCCGATTGAAAACCCAGAGATATACGGCCGACTGGCTTACTTTTTAACGAGCTTAGAACTCCATCATGAAAGTTTGCCAATCTACCAGAGGATATTGGTCTTACAGCCGGGTGTCGCAGTTCATTATTATAATCTTGCAAGTTGTCAGCGTTTTCTTGGTTTGTTGGATGAAGCAGAAGAGGCCCTGAATGAGGCGCTTGCTATTGACCCATTGGACACTGAGGCACAATTGCTGCGCTCAGGTTTGCGCAAGCAGCTTGCTAGCAATAACCATATAGCTGAATTAAAGGGTTTAGCTGACACACCTTCGCTCCCTAATTCTTCGAAAATTAACCTTGCCTTTGCGCTAGCGAAAGAGCTTGAAGATGTAGAAGATTATACGCAGTCGTTTCAAATATTGCAGGCCGGTGCTGAGCTTAAACGGAGCAGTATAAATTATCGGATTGAGACCGATTTAGATATCATGGAGAAAATAACCGAAGTTTTTCATGGGGATTTATTTGATGGGCAAATTCCTGGTAGTGAGACAAAAGAACCCATCTTTGTTATCGGAATGCCCCGCACGGGAACAACCTTGGTTGAACGAATACTCGCTTGTCATTCCGATGTTTACGCCGCGGGAGAGCTGCATAATTTTTCCAGTGAGTTGATGCGCTTAGCAAAAATTCCTGGGGCAAATGCTGCGGATTCCCGACTGCGATTTATTGAAAACACCGCGCATGTAGACTTCGCCGCATTAGGGCGGAATTATGTGGAAAGCACGCGACCTGAGACCGGCAATACCGCTCGTTTTATTGACAAGCTACCCTTTAATTACTTGTATGCAGGCCTAATTCATCTAGCTTTCCCGAATGCTAAAATTATCAGTCTGACACGGAACCCTGTCGATACCTGCTTTGCGGTATTCAAACAATTGTTCCGCAGTGGTTATCCATTTTCTTACTGCTTGGATGAACTGGCCGATTATTACATTGCCTATCGCAAGTTAATGACACATTGGTTTGAAGTGATGCCCGGTGTTATTCACGAAATTTCCTACGAAAACCTAGTAACGAATTTTGAGGTAGAAGTGAGGGCCATGGTGGCTTATTGCCAGCTGCCTTGGCAGGATGATTGCCTTGAATTCCATTTGAATTCGGCGGCCAGCAGTACGGCCAGTGCAGCTCAGGTGAGAGAGAAATTATATTCAACTTCCATCGCTTATGGCAGGCGCTATGAAACTCAGCTCCAAGGATTGAAATCTCGCCTTGAAGCAGGAGGAGTGACGATTCCATAATCGTGTTTAGAGGCGCAAACATTGTCGGCAGCCGAACTTAAATTGGCTTTCAGTGCGGCCGCCAAATAAAGGCTGAGATCGCAGAGCTGTTTGAGCTGCGAGTTTGCTGGCATGGGCTTGAGATTTGGACTAGCAAGATTCTCGCAACTGGCCCTATTAATGCGGCCGAAGCTTGGTATGGTTAATTCAGCTATCTTATCGATTAATAACTACAAAAGCGAAGCTCTTATGGTCATCGAACAAGACTCCACTCCGGTCTCTTTTTTCTCTACCTACCACCTGGCGCCCAACAGCATGGTAGCCCGTACTTTCTTGGCGTTTCTGGCCACGGCGGGGTTGTTTTACGTCAACATAATGCCGGCTCTGGTGGACGGTTTAATTAAAGGTTTAGGCTTCAGCAATCAAGATGCGGGTTTTGTGGGTTCGGCGAATGTATACGGGGCAGCCGCAGGAGCGCTGGCGGCGGTTTTTTTGATCAAACGAATCAGTTGGAAGCCTGTGTCTGTGATGCTGCTTATCGGGCTAGTGTGCATCGACATCGTTTCCATGTATATGACAGAGCCGACGCTCTTGATTGCGATCCGCTTCGTGCACGGTTTAGTGGGGGGCTTATTGGTCGGCATAGGTTTTGCGATTATTGCTCGGACGGAAGAGGCTGATATTACCTTCGGCGTGCTGCTTTTGGTGCAGTTCGGGTTTGGTGGTGTTGGGGTGATGTACCTGCCTGGCTTAGTGCCCGAATACGGTCCTAAAGTGTTATTTATGTCACTGATTGCCTTTGATGTTGTTACTTTATTGATGCTGCCTTTTCTAAGTAATTACCCAGTGCCGGAGGCAAAGGTTGGACACAAACTTCGCGGTATTGACGCGGCCCATATTAAACCCATGTTGTTAACCTTGCTGGCCATCTTCCTGTTTCAGGCGGCTAACATGGGGCCCTATGCTTATATTGTAGGCTTGGGCAGCGAAGCTGGCCTGAGTATGGATTTTATCACCCCGAGCCTAGGCGCTGCCGCTTGGATTGGAATAGTGGGCTCTTTGTTGGTGGTAGTTCTTTCGACGCGTTATGGGCGCACGCTGCCCGTTGTCAGTGCCGTTATCATCACCGCCGCTGGTACCTTTGCCCTAAACTTTAGTGAGTTACCCTGGGTCTATGTAGTGGCTAATTGTGGCGTGGGGATTACGTGGGCCTTTGTAATACCCTATCTCTTTGGTATGTGTGCTGAGTTTGATAAGGCGGGACAGATGGCTGCAGTGGGGGGCTTCGCGTCGAAAATGGGCCTGGCTTCTGGACCCATGGCCGCTGCGTTTCTGGTGAGTGATGGTGCCTACTCGCACATGTTGTCTGTTGCGGCCACTGCGCTACTGCTGTGTATGGCCGCTGTTGTGATGCCAGCCCTACGCCTGGACCGAGAGCAAAAGGAAAGTTCAGCTGCGAGAGCTTAGCCCCTCTGGTCTAAGGCCTAGCCCTACCATTTTGACTAATCGCTTGCAGTTGGTAGGGCCTTACAGTTTTTAATCTCCAGCAAATTAAAACTCGATTCAATATTTCTCACCCCGGGAAACTTTAAAATCCGCTTCATGGTAATCTCCCCGAAATGGTCAATGTTGCGTGCCACAACCTTTAGCAGGTAGTCATAGTTGCCACTCATGGCATAACATTCCGTAATATAATCCTCGGCCCGCACTGCCTCTCGGAAGCCCTCTGTCTCCTTTTCGGAGCACTGATCCAGATCCACTTGAACAAAAGCTGTTACTTGAAGCCCCAGTTTGCGTTGATCCAAATTGGCGCTGTAGCCACTTATGGTGCCGTTTTCTTCCAATTGCCGCACCCGCCGAAAGCAGGGCGACTCTGAAAGGCCCACTTGCTGTGCCAGCTCGACATTCGACATCCGACCGTTGTTCTGTAAGGCATCTAGTATTTTACGCTCAACGCTGGAGGGAAGCGGATCTTCGTTGCTCATGGTGTAATACATCCGTATTCTTGGTTGTAGGGGTGGAATCTTGCGTAATAGTGCATTATCCAAGTTGAAATGGCAAAGTTCCGCCTTGAAATTAGCCTTATACTTTTATGACGAATTTAACATCATCAGGAGTGAGCAATGGCTGATTTATTTGAAAACCCGGTGGGCCTCAGGGGCTTTGAGTTTGTAGAGTTTGCGGCGCCAGAGCGCGGCATGCTTGAGCCAGTGTTCGAATCAATGGGTTTTACTCATGTGGCCTCTCACCGGTCTAAGGCCGCCGATCTGTGGCGCCAGGGTGACATCAATTTCATCATTAACTACGAGCCCAAGAGCGCGGCGGCTTGGTTTGCTGAAGAGCACGGGCCTTGCGCTTGTGGCATGGCTTTCCGCGTGCATGACGCCCATAAAGCCTACGATTTGCTGTTGGAGAAAGGGGCTCAGCCTCTGGATATTCCCGCCGGCCCTATGGAGCTTAAGTTACCTGCGGTGAAGGGTATTGGTGGCGCAGCATTGTATTTGATCGATCGCTGCGAGCCTGGGAGCTCAATTTATGACATCGACTTTGAATATCTGGACGGGGTAGATCACCACCCTGTAGGTTGTGGTTTTCAGGTGATTGATCACCTAACCCACAATGTATACCGTGGGCGTATGGACTATTGGGCGAGATACTACGAAAATTTATTCAATTTCAAAGAGATTCGTTATTTCGACATTAAGGGCGAATACACAGGTTTGCAGTCTCGCGCGCTAACGGCACCTGATGGCTTGATTCGCATTCCGCTTAACGAGGAGTCTGGCGGCGGTGGCGGTGGTCAGATTGAAGAGTATCTCATGCAGTATAACGGTGAAGGTATTCAGCACATCGCTTTTTCTTGTGATGATATATTGCCCTGTTGGGACAAACTTCAGGAAAAGGGCGTGCCCTTTATGACCGCACCTCCTGAAAGCTATTACGATATGCTTGAAGAGCGTTTGCCGGGTCATGGCGAGCCGGTGGATGAGCTTAAGAAAAGAGGCATATTGGTTGATGGTTCGACGGAAGATGGCGACCCACGGTTACTCTTACAGATTTTTTCTGAGACGCGTATAGGGCCTATCTTTTTTGAATTTATTCAGCGTAAAAAAGACGACGGATTTGGCGAGGGCAATTTCAAGGCTTTGTTTGAATCCATTGAAAGGGATCAAATACGTCGTGGTACATTGTCTGCAGACGATTAAACTTTAGTTTGATAAAAAAGCCCAGCCTTTGCTGGGCTTTTTTATGCTTGGAGCTTTTGTCTGCTTCGATTGCCGAAATTCTAGAGTACTGTAGACTGCAGGCAGAGTTGCTTGGTATTTGGAGTGGGCGAGATAGTGAGAATTGAGAGATTTGTTATTGGGCTTGGTTTAGTCGCGATGTGTAGTTTTTCTACATTTAGCTCGGCCCAATACATTGGTATGGGCGAAAAAACCCTGAATAAAGTCGAGCGCAACTTTGGCGAGTCGGCACGTGAGCGTGTCGCCCAGTGGCAGCGTCTAATGCTCGACAACAGCGCGAATCAAGATTTTACTGACGCCAGGCATATGCGCGCCGCCAATGACTTTTTTAATCTGGTGGAATGGGTTACCGATTTAGAGCATTGGGGTACAGAGGATTATTGGGCAACTCCTATAGAGACGCTGGCAACTGATGGTGGCGACTGTGAAGATTTTTCTATCGGAAAATATTTTTCCTTAAAAGATGTAGGGGTACATACGGACAACCTCCGCATCACCTACGTTAAATCGCTTGAGTATAACCAGGCGCATATGGTGCTGGCTTACTACTCAAGTCCAGATGCAGAGCCTTTAATTCTCGACAATATTAACAAGACAATACTTCCCGCCTCCCAGCGACCAGATCTAATGCCCATCTACAGTTTTAATGGCGACAGTTTATGGCTGGCTAAATCTCGAGGCAAAAAATTGTCGGCGAAAGGTAGCGGTGCGCTCCCGCAGTGGCAGAGTTTGAGTCGTCGAATTCAGCAGGAAACTGAATAGAGCGCCACAAGAGTGGCGCGTCCAGTTTAGACAGTAAATCGGGTGATGAGGTGTGATAGTTCTCCCGAGGTCTTATCTAGGCCTGTTGCAATCTCTGAGGCATGTTTCGAGCTCGTGTGAGCCTCTTGTGCTAGGGCTGTGATGCTCACCACATTTTTGGTAATTTCTTCGGTGGCGTAACTTTGTTCTTCAGCGGCTGTGGCAATTTGTGTGTTCATGTCGCGAATACTGCTAATGGATTCACTAATTTGTCGAATTGACGTGCCGGCCTCTGTCGCTAGCCCCACTGTGGCTCCTGTTTTTTCTCGGCTGTCTCGCATGGCTTTGACGGCTGCCGAGGCACCCGATTGCACTGTTTCAATAATTTGTTGGATTTCAGCTGTAGATTCTTGTGTGCGTTGGGCAAGGCCTCGTACTTCATCGGCTACTACGGCAAAGCCGCGGCCCTGTTCGCCGGCGCGAGCGGCTTCAATAGCTGCATTCAGTGCCAGCAGGTTGGTTTGTTCGGCGACGCCTTTAATTACATCTAATACAGCGCCAACACTGGCGGTGTCTTGCTCCAATCTGTCCATAGCACCAGATACATTGTCCACTTCAGTAGAGAGATCGTTAATAGAGCCGATAGTCTTTTCCATAACTTGCAAGCCTTCCCGAGCGCTTGAATCAGCCACTTGTGCGGCTTCGGCTGCGCCCGAAGCATTGTTGGCCACCTCTTGTACAGTCATCGACATCTCATTCATGGCTGTGGACACTTGGTCCATGTAGTGATCGGTTTTCCCTGTTTGATCACTGATTTCATTGGCGGTGCTATTAATTCGCGATGAGGCGTCGTTGAGTTCGCCAGAGGTGGATTTAACCGCTGAAATAATACTGACAATTTCCTGCTTCATGTGGTCTAAATTTCGTGCAAGTTCGCCGAGTTCGTCCGTGCGGCGAAGGTCTAGGGTTTGACTAAAGTCGCCTTCAGAAAATTGGCGAATATCGCCCATTACAATCTTTAGCGGAACTAGAAAGCTTCGTTTCAAAGTTATCGATAGAATGACAACAACCAGCAAGGCGACGAGCACCACCGATAGTTCCGACCAAAAAATAACCCCAGAAGTGCCGTCTCGCAGGTTTTCTGAGAGCTTGGCTACATCGTTGCTAATTTCACGCGCGGCATTGCTAAGCAATTTGCTCGGTTCGCGGTCCATGCCTTTCACGGCAGCATCACCCACCTTGGCACTAAAATCAGCGCTTGAGAAGGCGTTAAAACCCTCGTTGTAACGCTTTCCCATAGTTTCGTGCGAGAGCCCAAAATTACGTAGCATATTTTTGCTGCTGCCTTCGCCCATACGGCTTAGCACTTGATTTACATCGCTTTGTATACCTGCTTGATGGTCCTTAAAGCGGCCCCAATATTTGTCTAAGCTGCTTGGGTCGCCACCGCGTAGGAGAACATTCTTCCACTCTTGAACCTGGGTTTTAAAGCGGTAGTTAATTTGACTAATGTCTCGCTCGACAGAAATATTATTGCTGATGAGCGACTGATAGTCCTGTAAGCGTAGGTTTAGGGTCCAGATGGAGGTGCTGGCGACGATTAAGAGCGCGGCCAGCCCGGCCATTACAATAAATAGTAGGCGGGTTTGCATACTTCGGTTTAACCAGTTCATAGGTGTCCTTGCTGGATTTATTATTGATAGTCGTAAAAGTATAAGACAGATAGCGGCGACCATTGATATTTATTGAGCTAGGTCGACAAGTCTGGAGAACGAGGCTTACCGGGCTTACCGGGCTTGCGGGGCTTGCGGGGCTTACAGGGGTTGAGGGGGGGGTAATTTAAGCTTAAAAAAAGGCCGCTCAATAGAGCGGCCTTTATGAGTGCTGTGCATTAGTAAGGAATAATTAGCTGCGCTCGTCCATCGGTGTGAAGTCGCGAGGCGTATAACCTTTGTACAGTTGGCGCGGACGGCCAATCTTGTAGGGATTGCTGATCATTTCATGCCAGTGTGCGATCCAGCCAACGGTGCGACCTGTTGCGAATATCACAGTGAACATATCCGTAGGAATGCCGATGGCCTTCATGATAATACCCGAGTAAAAGTCTACATTCGGGTAAAGTTTCTTCTCGATGAAGTATTCATCTTCTAGGGCGATTTGCTCCAGACGCTTGGCAATGGCCAAAAGCGGATCATTTTCAAGGCCTAGCTCAGCCAGTACTTCGTCACAGGATTCTTTCATCAC